>ERZ761607.59-NODE-59-length-277507-cov-46.715965_pt1 | contig 277507 bp, 234 predicted proteins | sample MGYA00511164_ERZ761607 | MGnify/ENA primary metagenome ERZ761607 (study PRJEB28899, sample SAMN02445080) | bioreactor sludge metagenome | biome: EBPR sludge | place: Australia: Brisbane, Thorneside Wastewater Treatment Plant | collected 2011-06-22 ... | reverse complement strand
TATCATCTGTATAGACGCCCCGCTGGGGCGTCTCAAACAATGTGATAAAATTATTTATAAATCTTTAATAATATCTCAAAATTTGTCTTCTTTTGAGACGTGCCAGCGGCACGTCTGTACAAAACCTTTTGAATATTCACACCTCCACCAGCTTCTTAAACAGGTCCTTGTCATCAAGGTATCGCTTTATCATCTCAAGACTATCAACCTGGTTTGGCCAGTGAATAATATCCTTTGCCAGCTCATACGATGCCCATTTATATTCGGAGTGCTCATCGCTAATTGTTACCTGTTCATCTTCCACTATCGTTAAAAAAACGGGTGACATACATATCTTATCCGATATCGCCAGATAAAATGTGTTTATCCTGGGAATGCTGTATATCTTCGCAGGCTTCAGACCCGTTTCTTCTTCCAGCTCACGCAGCAGGGTATCCTTGGTATGCTCATGTGATTCGATCGTTCCCGTTATCATTTGCCAAATCCCGGGATATATCTTTGCGTTCTCGGATCGCTTGAGCAATAAGAACATATCTCCGTGATCGGTTTTTCTGCAAATATGAAGCTCTATATAATTGGTTACTATCTGCGGCAATTTATTTTTTTTTATTTCAAGTTTTCCAAACGGTGTATAGTATTCAGTTAAACACACCCCGTCACGCCACAGGCGTGACACCCCTCTCAAGAGGGGAATTTTTAGACTTCATTCCCCTCTTGAGAGGGGAGGGAGCGCAGCGGAAGGTGTGTGTTCTATGCACATTAAGTTTATCTATTTAACCAATACCATCTTCTTCGTATCAGTAAACACATTCTTCGATGTATTCAAAACATCCGCCGCGTAAATTCTGTATATGTAAATACCGCTTGCGAGTCCTGATGCGTCAAAGTTTATCGTATATCTTCCCCTGTGAAAATTGTAATCTGCAAGTATAGCAATTTCTTTGCCTGAAACATCATATACTGCAATTTTTACAAATGATAGAGTCCCGATATCAAAAGTAATATTAGTCACCGGATTGAACGGATTCGGATAATTCTGCTCCAGTGAAAATGATTCCGGGAAAATATTCTGCGCGTTTGAAATTCCCGTTGTTTGCCATTGATTGAATAATATCTGCAGTGAATCTATCGGATCTTTTGGTGATGGTACAGTCTGCACATTCAGATCAAGCCAATAGGGTCCGCTTTGCGGATCGGTTGGCCGGGCAACTCTTAAGAATGCGGAAATTGATGACCTTGTAGGCAGGCACCTCGTATCTGCCCCTATGACCTTTGCGCCCTGCAGTGCCGCCATTAATTTTTCTGCCATTGTACCGGGTGTGTTCAGGTAGCGGCTATACATTGAATCAAGTATTTGCTGCCCAAGTAATATGTTTCCCTGTACGGTAAAATTTGGACCCAGCACATGATTTCTATACGGGTCAGTATTTGTTCCGGTGTAACCGGCTGTACGAACTGTGTTCCCGATAAAATCTGTGATACCATATTGTCTTCTTGTTGGAAATGGGGGAGAGCCTTTATCATTTGCGATCAATGAGTCAATAATTTGCTGGGGTGAAAGTCCCATGATCATTAAATTTCTTGCATACACCTGGTTTGCTGAAATATAATACGCCTGTGTATGTATCACACCGCGGTTTGGATGCAGGTCGCTGAGTATTCTGGAGCCCGCCACACACGAAGCGCCCGCGCTTCCCACCATGCCCGTTACCGGGTCAACCGCCGTGATAGAAAATGTATCCTGTGAAAATATACTCAATGATTGCGAAAACAGAACAAGAAGCAATAATATTTTTTTCATATATTCATCAGATTTTTATAACAGCAAATTAATATTATTTTGTGAAATATGTTAGTTTAATTTTTGTCAAACAATTACTTAGAAGCTTGTAAGTTAGTTTATACTTAACTTTACAATTTATTACATACTGAAAAAGCGCATTCGGGAAATTTACGGACATTTGTGGTGTTACTAATATTACAATACATAACCCAAAATACAAATCTTTAAAAAACAAGGAGTATCAAAATGTCTGAAAAAAAAGAAATGAACAAGGTTAAGAAGTTTTTTTCACCTTCAAAAAGACGTTATAGATCTTTCATGGCAGGTTTTTTTCTTACTGCTGTAATTATTACAGTTACGTCAGTGGTGAGTGTTGCGTTAACCCGCCTGCAGGATGACCCGTATGGAAAGCTGATTGAAAGGGTTGCCGATGAGATAAATCTCAATGACCGGCAGAAGAGTGATGTTGTTAAGATAAAAAATGATCTTAACGCTAAGCTTGAAAACCGAAAAGTAACAAAAGTTGCTGGTGGAAAAGATATAGAAAGCCTTTTCAGAGCCGAAAGCTTTAACAGAAGCGAAGCTATGAGAATAGCCGGCATGCAGGATGCTGAAAACCGTGACCTTGCTGTGTATATGGTAGATGAACTTGAAAAGCTTCATAACCTAATGACATCTACTCAAAGAAATGATGCCGTAGATAAGATCAAATCTCTGTACAACCAGATGAAAAACCGGTAAAATGCATTTTTTGTTTTCGGGGCAGGTCACAAGACCTGCCTTTTTTGTTTAATAACTGCTGCTGTAACATTTATTTACAGTATAATTACAATAAAATCATAATATTTGTATGGTTTAAAGGTATTTTTGTGTAAATATCAAGTTAACAATATAAGCAGCAGAATAAATTTGCTGTATAAAAAAGGAGCAAAAAATGTCAGATTTAAATTCGTTCAACAATCCGCCTGAGCTCAATGCAGAGCCTTCATCCGAAAGCAAGCGAAACAAAAAAAGCAAAAGGAAAATTATCATCAGCGTTGTGCTTGTACTAATTATTATTACAGGTATCGCGGGTCTCGGCTTCGCAAAAGGATATTACGATAAGCACAGGCCGCACGGACCCCTGGGCATGATAATGGATATGGCAATGAAAGATCTTGACCTGACCGATCAGCAGAAAAATGAAGTGGCTAAGATAAAAGAAGAAATCCAGCTTAAAATGGACTCACAGCAGAAACCGGACCGCAGGAAAGAAATGGATGAAATGATGGATATGTTCCGCGGCAGCACTTTTGATAAACAAAAAGCGCTTGATATGATGAAGCAGCGCGACGCTGAACGCGATGAAATGCGCAGTTTCATGATTGATCAAACCGCTAAGTTCCATGCTATATTAACACCTGACCAGAGAAACAAAGCTGTTGATAAGATGAAAGAATTCCGCGAAAAGAGAAAAGAACGCAAAGATAAATGGAAAAAAGAAGACGGTAAACAGTAACCGCATAAGCATAAAATTGCTTTTATGTGTAGAAACTGTATTTAATGATTTGTATTTTTATGATAAAAGGGGAGCATCAGAGATTATCTCAAAAGTAGCTTGTCATTCCTGCGAAGGCAGGAATCTTTAAAAATTGATAGTAATTTTTTACAGGACTTACTTTTCAGAAATCTTCCGGTATCCCCCTTTGTTTGAAGGAATACATGTGATAATTAGAAAGAGTACTTAAGAAAAAAATGTCGAAATCGATACTTATAATAGATGATGATAATAAGCTAAATGAGCTTCTGCAGGAATATTTAGGGAAAAATAATTTCATCACTACAGCAGTCGAAAATCCGAAAGACGGACTGGTTAAGCTGAAGAACAATCACTATGATCTTATCATCCTGGATGTGATGCTGCCCGATATGGATGGCTTTGAGACCGTTAAACAGATAAGGAAAGATCATGAAACACCGGTTGTTATGCTCACAGCAAGGGGAGAAGTTACCGATAAAGTTGTCGGACTCGAGCTTGGCGCAGATGATTACCTCCCCAAACCGTTTGAGCCCCGTGAGCTCCTGGCAAGGATACAGTCTGTCTTACGCAGAAGCGAGCTGAAGCTCAAAAAGAACGAGAATATCATGCTTAAAGAACTGGTTGTAGATCCCAATAAACGCTCGGCAACTTATCACAACAAAGATATGGAACTCACTTCCACAGAATATGAACTGCTGCTGCTTTTTGTTAAAAATAACGGCAAGGTGCTTTCGCGTGATGAGATAATGCAGAACACCCGCGGAATTTCATGGATGTCATTTGACCGCTCGGTTGATGTTATGGTCTCAAGGCTGCGTAACAAATTCAAATCGCTTGGCAGCAAGAAAGATAAGGAACAGGTCATTAAAACCGTACACAGCATTGGCTATATGTTCTTCCTCGAAGAGGCAGGTAAATAAATGGGGAGCGTTTTTAATTGAAATTCAAAACACCCAATTTATCGATCTTCATAAAACTGATACTGGTCGTATTTATATTTGGTATATTGCTGAATATTTGCGTGCTGTTCGTATTCCAGGCCACGTCAGATAAAAAACCCCGCAAATTCCTGAAAGATTTTTCAAGGCGTATGGAAAGGCATTTGGTTTACGAAATAGGCATCCCCCCCGATACCGTTAAAGCTAAACAGATCTGCGAAGATCTTGATATTGAAATGCGGTATGAAGGCACACCCTACAACTGGTCATCTAACGGCGAAATACCTGATCTCAGAAGTATTCTGAACGATCCCGGTGACAGGGTGCGGTTTGAAGAAAATGAATCTATTATAGCCCACCATGAAGGTGAACCCTATTCTGTGATACGGTTTCCGCAGGGTGTATTTGTGATCAAGCCATTCAATCCCCAATTGTTTAACCCTGAGCGGGCCATCCTGATGCTTATCCTGTTCATTAGCGTTGTTATAGTAATTTTGTATTTCCTGCTGAGGAATCTTTTCAGCCCGCTGAAAGATCTCTCTGCCGCTGTTGTAAGTATTGGTGAAGGTAACTACGATGTCAAACTTCCCAAAGGAAGAAAAGATGAACTTGGTGAACTCGCCGATTCCATCGGGGTAATGTCGGATAAAATAAACAGCTCAATAAAATCAAAGGAGCAATTGCTCATTGATGTATCACATGAGCTTCGCTCACCGCTCACGCGAATTAAACTTGGTCTCGAAGTAGGTTCTTCCAAAGAAAAGCTTGAGGAAGATGTCATCGAAATGGAAAAGATGATAACCGACCTGCTGGAAAATTACCGCGCTGATACAGGGTTTAACAGTGTTAAACCCCAAAAAGCTGATGTAGCTGAGCTTCTTGATGAAACTATTGCTGAGTACGACGATCAAAGCCGCCTCAAATTTTCCAAACCCGCAAAGGAAGTTTTCTGTAATATTGATATGGATAAAATGCAGGTTGTGTTCCGGAACCTGATCGATAACGCCCTGAAATATTCGGCGAATGAAATAATTATGAGTATTACTGAGCATAAAGGCGAAGTCATTATCAGCTTCAAAGATACCGGCAGCGGAATTTCTAATGAAGACCTGAAGAATGTTTTCGAGCCATTTTACCGAGCCGATAGATCACGCTCGCGCCGCACCGGCGGCTTCGGGCTGGGACTCTCCATCTGTAAAAAAATTATCGATGCCCATAAAGGCGAACTACTCATAAAAAGTAAACTTGGCTCCGGCACCGAAGCAATAATTAAGCTAAGGAACTCATAAAATTGCGAAGAGTTTTCTGACCTTATATTAATTTCTCAATGCTTTTGATGTTATTTTGCGGCCTTTGAAAATTTCCGCCCGGAAATTATTTGAGCAGATACAACACAGGAAAATTTGTCTGAGTCACCAATCAGCACCAATGGTGCTGATTGCGTGACGAGTTATTTTCCTGCAAGGCGAAAATAATTTCAGGAAATTTTCAGCAGCCTTGTTGAGCCTTTAGGCGTAATCCCGCTTTGCGGGAATCCTTCAGCACTTTTTGTATCAAGACAAAAAGTACAAGAGCCTATAAATTTCTCAGTTTAGAAAATATTCAATCGTTAACTATATCCTTACCGACCTTTGATAAAAAAAAGAGCGCCTACCGGGACGCTCTTTTTTAGTTTATGATATTGTATCCTGTATTAACCCTGTATAATCTTAATTTTCCTTTTTAAGTAAATGTAAAGCCCTGTTAAACGATTCAACACTGTCAATAGTGATCTCATCGTAAGAATTCTTCCAAAATATCCTTCCATGCGTGCCGTGGAACTGGTTGAGAAGTAAAGTTGACCGGTTCTTGAAAGCTCCAAGTATCTTCGGGATATATTTCCTCGGATTATCAAGCGCCTGTGAATTATCTATCATTACTATACCGCTGAATGTATCGGGTGTAATTGAGTAATCACCAAGAATGCAGACAGGGTATTTTTCCGGAAGTTCTTTCCATGCCTTAATGACAATCTTTCCCTCTAGCTTTTCCCTGAAATCGCTGCCTTCAAGTACCCCGAAATAGCTGTTTTCCAGCTTGGGCTTGAATGAAACATAGCAAATTGTATATTTGCTGAACCCCACTGGAGATAGCCCGCTCAGAAATTTGTATATGAATATGTTCTTTTGTACTGTCTGAAGCACTGTTCCGTTTATTATTATTTCAACAAATATAAAATTCAGCTACGAAAAATCCCTAACCGTTATCGGGTATATTAAACTATGCTTTAAATGCAATATTTATCAATTTTCTAATGTAATTGGGTTATGATTCAATAAATTATTTCTTTTATTGATTGTTCCAGGTAAATCTCATAAATAATGCTGTTTTGATCTTTTTAAATTGTAAATATCTAAATTGTTAAGTAACTTATTTATATGTCAGTAGAAGAAATTAAAAATAAAATTAAGCCGGTACTTAAAAGAAACGGCATTTTAAAGGCTGGTATTTTCGGTTCATTTTCAAGGGGTGAAAGTAAAGTTGAAAGTGATATCGATATTCTAGTTAAAATTGAAAAAAAAATCACTTTGCTGGATTTTATTGGAATAAAGCTTGAGCTTGAAGATGTACTGGGTAGAAAAGTAGATCTGGTTGAATACGATGCAATTAAGCCATCTATTCGTGAAAATATTCTAAAAGAAGAAATTCCCCTTTAATGAAACGTGATCTGAAAATTTATCTCGATGATATTACTGAGAGCATTCAGAGGATTCAGCACTACATTGAACATATCTAAAATTACCCTGATTAAAAAGTCTTTGTGATTAATCTCAAATAATTTAAGGCAACAATTTTCTATCTCTGATATTAACATCTATCGAAACTGAACATTTATTTAAATTTTATCTTTCCCATTAAACCCATATCTTTGTTGATAATATTCCCCTCTTGAGAGGGGTGTCACACTTTAGTGTGACGGGGTGTGTTAATTAAATACTTTTCAATACATGAAAGCAAAATTCATTTTATTCATTTTATTATTTCTTTCTTCCTTACTCCTCTCCTCATGCTCAAAAAAAGAAACCACTGAAAATATCTTCAGGTATAATGAACCCCAGGGAATAGAAAATCTCGACCCCATTATGTGCAGCAACTATGCGGCCGGATGGCCGCTTCAGCAAATAACCGAAGGACTGCTGGAATACACCCAGGCAATGAATCTCGAAGATAACCTGGCTTCTTCGCATAAAGTATCAGAAGACGGATTGACCTATACTTTCACAATACGCAGGAATGTTTTCTTCCATGATAACCCCTGTTTCCCCGATGGAAAGGGAAGGGAAGTGAAAGCCGCGGATTTCAAATATTGCTTCGAAAGAGTGTGCGATCCTTCAACCAAAACACGCGGAGCGTGGCTTTTCCGCGATAAGGTCAAGGGTGCCCTGGAGTATATTACTTCAATAAAAGAAAAACATAACAACGTCACCGAAATTACAGGCATTCAGGCGCCCAATGATACTACACTCATTATCACTCTCACCAAACCGTTCGCGCCCTTCCTGAGTATTCTCACCATGCCCTATGCTTTTGTTTACCCCAAAGAAGCGGTTGAGTACTACAAAGATAACTTCGGCTACAATCCCGTTGGCACTGGACCCTTCAAATTCGTTAAGTGGGAAGTTGACCGTGAACTTGAAATGACAAAAAACCCGAATTACTGGAGCCTCAATAAAGCGGGTAAGCCTCTTGTGTATCTTGATGGCATTAGGGTAAGCTTCCTCAAAAGCAGTGAAACTGCATTCCTGGATTTTCAACAGGGCAAATTTGATTTTTATGACCCAACCCCGGAAGTCCTGAGCCAGGTAACCGATGAGACCGGCGCGTTAAAACCGGAATATTCAGGGGAGTTTGAGCTTGTTAAACAGCCATGGCTTAACACAGTTTACCTTGGCATTCAGCTTGATAAAAACGTACCCGGCGGAAAAAATAACATACTTACCGATAACCGCAAGTTACGTCAGGCTATAAATTACGCAATTGATAGAGAAAAGATCATAACGTATGTATTGAAGTTTCGCGGTACGCCCGGAGTGAACGGTCCCATCCCGCCCGGCATGCCGGGCTACAACAAAGAGCTTAAAGGCTATAATTATGATGTGCCCAAAGCGAAGCAGCTTCTCTCAGAAGCCGGATATCCCGATGGCAAAGGACTTTCCGTAAAACTTGTTGTATCAAATGATGATACCCAAAAGCTAATTGGTGAATCAGTACAGGCCCAGCTTAAAGATCTCGGCATAGATGCCCAGCTCGATTTCATGCAGGCATCAACAATGCGTTCATCGCAGGTTGGAGGCGAGCTTGCCTTCTGGCGAGGTAATTGGGGCGCTGATTACTTCGACCCCGAAAATTTCATGGCGCTGTTCTACAGCAAAAATCATTCGCCCATCGGACCCAATTATACTCACTACCAAAACGCCGCCGCCGATTCACTGTACGAATTGGCGATGAAGCTCACCGATTTTGAAGTGCGTAAAAAGCTGTATAACCAAATGGAGCAGGTGGTACTTGAAGATTCACCCTGGATAATACTATACTACAACCAAATAGTTTACCTTAAAAACAAGAAAGTCACCAATATGTATGTTGATGGCCTGAATACTATTATATTGAAGAGAGCAAGAATTGGGATGGAATAGTCCGTATCGAAACGCTGTCGCCCTGAGCGGAGTCGAAGGGCATTTTAACGAAAACTGCTGTATTATAAATTATCGTCTGGATTTTCACACCGCTTCACTTCGTTCAGAATGACAGCAAATGTTTTTCAAAATCGGTATGTCAGCTTTAATCCATGTCATCCTGAGCGAAGCGAAGGATCCAGACATAAATTGAATTAGAAAAATACAGCCTCCTTAAGCCAACTGCATTATGGAACGTCTATATAGAATTCTCACCCTGAGCCTGTCGAAGGGTACATTTAGCCATTTACAGCCGTCGTTGGTGCCTGTCTGTTTAGGCAGATTCTCATCAACGGTATATTATATGTAGTTCTATTTGGAAAACCATGGAAATATTTATTTTGAGTGCTTTGACTATTACAGCCCATACACCAACGCAGTTGATGCAATCCAATTTAAAACATGAAATCTAAACTCAACTTTTCCACTCTCTATGTTCTCCGCAGTTCCAGTTGAAATAAACAAACACCTTGTGTTTAAGACAAAGCTTCTGCCCGTATTCATATTCAATTTTGCCTTCTGAATCTTCAACCATCCTTAAAGCATCTCTTACACTTGTAGCTCTATTATAGTGCTGGCAAGTTAAACAGGGTTTGCTTCTATCCATGTAATACGGAAATAATAAACTGCTTACCATAGTTTCTCGATTCCAATGAAATTTATCACAGAAGTAATATAATGAGTAGAATTATTGCAAGAGTATCATTGAGTGATATTTGTGTATTATAATACATTATACCCCCTCTTAGTCTTCTCCGGTTAGGTGAATTACGCTGCGTACCCATACTCTAAACAAACTTAAAACTCTGTGAACTTTGTGCCTCTGTGTTGAAAGCTTCTGAATTCCTGCTTATTTCTTTGCTTTTCACCTAAATTCACACTTTCAAGTTTCTTAAATTTTCCATATATTTGTAATCTATACTAACATAAATCAATAAAAAATATCATTTTTAGCATAAATGGCAGAAAATCAGCAGAATAAGGGCAAGATCGTTCAGATTATCGGTGTTGTACTTGATATCGATTTTTCAGGCGGCAGGTTACCTGAAATTTATTCAGCATTACAGATTCCCAGAAAAAATACAGACGGCGTTGAAGATGTTTTGATCGCTGAAGTGCAGCAGCACCTTGGCGAAGATAGAGTAAGAGCAGTATCAATGGATACAACAGACGGCCTTGTTAGAGGAATGGATGTGATCGATACAGGCGCGCCTATTACAATTCAGGTCGGACCCGAAGTATTGGGCAGGTTAATGAACGTAACCGGCGATACAATTGACGGACTTGAACCGCTGAAAACGAAAAAGACTCTCCCTATTCACAGGGCTGCTCCAACTCTGGATGAGCTTTCAACACAGAAAGAAATTCTTGAAACAGGTATTAAGGTTATCGATCTTTTAGAGCCTTACACCAAGGGCGGAAAGACCGGTCTCTTCGGCGGCGCAGGTGTAGGTAAAACAGTACTTATTCAGGAACTGATAAATAATATTGCAACATTCCACGGCGGATATTCAGTATTCGCGGGAGTGGGTGAGCGCACAAGAGAAGGAAACGATCTCTGGCGCGAAATGAAAGAATCAGGCGTTATCAATAAAACATGTCTGGTGTTCGGTCAGATGAACGAACCGCCCGGCGCGCGTCAGCGTATCGGTCTAACAGGCTTAACCGTTGCTGAGTACTTCCGAGATGAAGAAGGTAAAGACGTTCTTTTGTTCGTAGATAATGTATTCCGTTTCACACAGGCAGGCTCTGAAGTATCAGCGCTTTTAGGACGTATGCCTTCTGCGGTAGGTTACCAGCCAACACTGGCTACTGAGATGGGTGCGCTTCAGGAAAGAATCACTTCAACCAAAAAGGGTTCTATCACATCAGTTCAGGCTATTTACGTTCCTGCGGATGACTTGACAGATCCGGCTCCTGCTGCGGTATTCTCGCATCTTGATGCTACAACGGTACTCGATAGAAAAATTTCTGAGCTTGGTATTTATCCCGCGGTTGACCCGCTTTCATCAACTTCAAGAATTCTCGATCCGCTCGTTATTGGCAGTGAGCATTACAATGTCGCGCAGTCAGTTAAAGAGGTTCTGCAGAAATATAAAGATCTTCAGGATATTATTAATATTCTCGGTATAGATGAGCTTTCAGATGAAGATAAGCTCGCGGTACAGAGAGCCAGAAAAGTACAGAAATTCCTTTCACAGCCGTTCTTTGTTGCTGAACAGTTCACAGGTTCAAAAGGAAAATATGTGAAAATTGAAGAATCAATTAAAGGATTCAAAGCTATCGTTAACGGTGAGTGTGATGATGTTCCTGAAAACGCTTTCTACATGGTAGGTAATTTAGAAGAAGCATTGGAGAAGGCTAAAACGTTATAAAGATGTCAGATAGTTTGATCCATTTAGAAATAGTTACACCCGGCAAAGTAGTTTTCGCAGGGGAAGTAAAAAGCTTTACCGCTCCGGGCAGCGAAGGTATGTTCCAGATACTTCGCAACCACGCCCCGTTCATATCAACAATCATTCCGGGTCCGGTGAAATTCACGGCTGCCACAGGTGATACGAAAAATTTCGTAACATCAGGCGGTACCGTCGAAGTCCACGATAACCGGATAACTATGCTTGCTGAGTCGCTCATTCCCGTTGAGGATATCGATATTGCCTCAGCTGAAAAAGAACGCGCGGAAGCTGAACGGGTACTGGAATCCAAAGAACCCGGGCTGGATAAAGATGCCGCAAAGCACGCTTTGCTGACCGCAAAAGCCAAAATTAAGGCTGTTTCGGCGTAATTCTGCTAATTTCAAAAGTAGTGGATTAAGCGTATTTTTGCATTAAATTTTTGGTTATATTGCAGTTTACTGGAAATTGATCTTTGATATAAGTTTAAGTTTTTGGCGGGGCCGGTAGCTCAGTGGTAGAGCATCTCCCTTTTAAGGAGAGGGTCGGAGGTTCGAGACCTCCCCGGCTCACAAATTATTTTTGCTAAAGTACTATTATTTAATAATATTTTAGTATATTTGCATAGTTTAAATTCCTGCCTTTTGCAGGAATGTATTAGAGGGCGTTGATTTTCGTAGTTTTTAACGCTTGAATTTTATTACTTAGAAAGGAGGAGAAGCCGAATGCAGAAAGGTAAAGTAAAATGGTTTAATGCTGATAAGGGATTTGGATTTATAACTGGTAATGATGGAAAGGACGTATTCGTGCATTTCAAGTCAATAGTCGGAGATGGTTACAGATCACTCGAGGATGGGCAGGAAGTTGAATATGAGGTAGAAGAAACCGATAAAGGTTTACAGGCAAGAAACGTCACTAAAGCATAATTTTGTCTTAGTACACGAGAATAAATGAATAGCCCCGTTTTTAAACGGGGCTTTTTTTATTGGTATAATTCATTCACCATAATTTGCTTTTGTTTCCTAAATCATTTCTGCAATCTGCAGCTCTACAGTAATTATCTAATTCTAACATGCTCTCATCATTACAAACTACCTTTCAGGGTTTCTTCATTTTTTCTCTGAAATCCGGTCAATAAAAATTTTCACGTGTTCACGTTATGAAAACTATACCTTGTATGAGTTAAATTTGTTACGTGAATAAATAATTTAAAAGGAATAAAATAACATGAAAACAACTCTTATTTTCTCAATTCTCGCTTTATTTGTATGCAGCAGTTTCGCAAATCCCAAGTTCGATAAGTGGCAAGAAGGCTCTTATTTCAGGGGATATAATGTGCTGTACGAATCACCAAAGAACCTTCAGGATTTTATAGACTTCAAAAATTACGGCGGCAATCTGTTCCACATTCAGCCTGATGGCTTTATGGCAACAGACGCGCCATACGACCTTGTTCAGGCAAACATAGATGGCTGCGATATGCTTGTCAATTTCTGCAGGCAGGCCGGTATTCATTATGTAATTGGCATGCGGTCAGGACCGGGAGCCTATGATACATTCGATGAATCACAGGGAACCACCGGTGAATCAAGAGTGTGGAATACCGGAAACGTTACCGAGCAATCCAGGTACGCTGAAATGCTTAACATGGTGGTACAGCGTTATTCAGGCGATACACTTTTTGTGGGTATTAATCTCGTTGTTGAACCCAGGCCCAAAGTTCGGGTAATCCCCGCCAACACATCCGCCTCATACAAGTTCTTCCTTGAAAATGTTTACAATATACATTTGGATGATGTGTACGCTTCATGGGTACAAAGCATCCGCGATATTGACGAAGATCTGCCCATAATACTTGAAAGTTTCGCATATTCAACCCCTGAGCTTTTCCCGGCTTATGAAATTGACGATCCATATGTGGTTTACTCAGCTCATAATTACCAGCCCGTTCAGTTCAGCAAAGAGGCTGTGCCTTTTGCAATGACCTATCCCGGAGTTTACTGGAATATCACAACACTTTCTCAGGTTTTGTTTGATGCGGCATTTTTACGGAATACACTTTTCGCGAAGCTGCGTGAATTCCAGATTTCAACCGGCAAACCCGTATTCATCGGCGAAATGGGAATGTACAAACCGCAAACCGGCGGTGTTGAGTATCTTGGCGATCAGCTTGATATTATAAAAGATTACGGATGGCATTTCGCCTTCTGGGACTGGAGGCGCGGTCCCGGGGCTGACTGGAACATTGAAAAGTTTAAAGATACCGGTGACCTGCACTGGAAAAGAGTACTTTCCGAATTTCACGCGCCTCCGGTGCCAAAGATGACATCACCCGCAAATGAAATTATTGTTCCGGCAAATCCAACATTCACTTGGGATTCTCTGACGGCGTTCACAACCTATGATATTGAAATATCTATGTTACAAGGCAGCAGGCTTGATGTGTTTACTGTTAACGATATTCAGAATTCAAGCTATACGCTTTCCGGAACTTCATTGGTTGATGGCCAAACATATTCCTGGAAAGTTAGGGCTAAAAATCCGGGCGGTGAAACTGAAAACGCTTCTGCGTGGAGTTTACCGCAGTTGTTTACTGTTGGTCCAACTCAATCTCCCAATAACAAAACCATTACTTCAAAAGAAAATTCACTGACGCAAAATTATCCGAACCCCTTTAATCCTTCAACAAGTATTTCTTATGCAATTGCTGAAAACAGTCTTGTTAAGTTAACGGTTTATGATATGCTGGGCAGGGAAGTAGCTGATCTTGTGAATCAGCAGCAGCTAAGCGGTAATCATTCCGCGGTATTCAACGCTTCCCATCTTGCAAGCGGTGTCTATATATACAGGCTTGAAGCTGTACCTCTCAACGGCAAACAGGGATTCAGTCAGATAAAAAGAATGATATTAATAAAATAATATAATAAATATTAGATTCACCTTTTAAATTAATTCACAATTAAAACCCCCGTTATTTATAACGGGGGTTTTTGTTAATATAAATTTTATTGTAACCCGTAGTCGAAGCCTTTCAGGCTTCGCATATCAATTTATGGTTCATCTCTAACGAGCCCTAAAAGGGCTCGACTACATTCATCAATTTGGTCTTCCCGTAGTCGAAGCCTTTCAGGCTTCGCATATCAATTTATGGTTCATCTCTAACGAGCCCTAAAAGGGCTCGACTACATTCATCAACTTGGTTTTCCCGTAGTCGAAGCCTTTCAGGCTTCGTGCATAGATCCATGCACTATCTTCAACGGGACCTGAAAACCGTAAAAGAGGCTTTGACAGTGCCGCTATTTAATCGAATATTGTTTTTGAGAAAACTTCTGTTTGTTTCCCTCACCCCCTAGCCCCTCTCCCAGAGGGAGAGGGGAGAGGTAACCTAAAGTGTTAAGTAATATTTCCCCTCTCCTTTCAGGAGAGGGGTTAGGGGTGAGGTCGTTCATAAGTTCAATACATTTTGTAGTCTGATGATCTTTATTATAAAAAAAGCCTGATCTTATGATCAGGCTTTCAGAATTCAAATTCTTCTTAAAATGAAGTCTACTTCACCAACATCATTTTCTTTATATCACTGAAGTAAATCGAGCTTCCGTTTGGTTCAAACGCTTCAAGCTTATAGAAATATATTCCGCTGCTCAAAGCTTTATTACTGTAGAACGCGGCATCAAATTCTATATTATGAGTACCGGCATCGCGTACGTTGTTAAGCAATGTGGCGATCTCGCGTCCAAGTGCGTCAAATACCCTTACCTTAACAAGCGACTGCTTCGCGAGCGTATAGCTGATAAGTGTTGTTGGGTTGAACGGATTCGGGAAATTCTGCTTCAATGAAAATACAACCGGCGTCTCTATGTTCGTTGTTCCCGTTAAAGTTGAACCATACGGAAAGTTTGTGGCCTGGGCTATAGTTGTATAGTAGCTCTTAAAATATGTGTTATTCGGCATTCCGAGAACTACAGTGTTTGTGCCTGTTGCTCCGGGTTTTGTTTTTGCGCATAACAATACATGCCTTACCGTATCGGTAACTTTGAATTTGATCGTATCCATTTCGATCTGGTTGGATGCGCCGTTAAAATTCGTTTCATGCAGAAGGCGGTCACCCGCGTCAACTATATTGTTTTTGTTCACATCCCAGAACAGCCTGAATTTTTCAACATCGTTGCTTCCGGCAGTTCCTGCCCGTGAAAATACCAATTGTTTGAGTGAACCAATCCATGGCGATGTTGTGTTCCTCAGTTTAAGCCCTACAAGTTCTCTTGCGGTATCATTTGCCGGCGTTGTTTGATTTATTAACCAGTTGCTTCCGCCATTCACGCCCTCAGTAAGGCATGAAGGTGAAGTAGTTGCAAGCAGCACGTCTATTCTGCCTGCCCCGTATCTGTAATCTTTGCCCGGGTCACCCTTTTCTATGGCTGTCAATTCCATGACCCTGTCTATATCACCCGGCAGCATTTCAGGATTTATTGAAAGCATCAGCGCAATTGCGCCCGCCGTGTGCGGCGTAGCTGATGATGTGCCGCCGAAGGTTGAACCGTAACCGGTGCCTGAGCTTACATAAGTTGATATTGAATTCTGCCCGGGCGCCGAAACATCTGGCTTCAGTAAACCCATAGAATCCGGCATTTCAACCGGAGTGGTCCTGCTGTATGGGTAGTCTTTATGGCTTTCAAGAACAGTATATGGATAAGATGCATCCCATAAATTCCAGTTCCCCCATGTTGCGGGTCCCCATGGCGATGTAGAATATATAACGTCTGTACTTACATGAACATTACCTACACCTATAACCCCGCTTAAATTACCAACTTTAAGCTGGTCCGGGTGGCGCCACGGCGCCGGGTTGTTTCCCGCTGATGAAATATTATGTGGAATACCGGTACTATTTCCGTCATTACTAGTTGAATTCGCATGGATCATTCCCGCTGCAAGTGAAATATCCGTGGCGACTCTAACCAGACTGAAATCCGGTTTGGGGCTAAAATACCATTTAAAACTAAGTGAACTTGTAACAACATCCATTCCCATTTGCAGTGAATACTGGAATGCGGATATCTGCGCGCTGTAACCGCTTGGGTTTCTCATTACCATACATTTTGCCCACGGTGCAACACCTGTCTGTGTTCCCATTGTTCCGTCACCAATTACATGGCCCAGCGTCGCGGAACCGTGTGAAGCTGTACCGATCGTGCCGCTGTTTGTTCCGTAATCCCATCCTATAAAATCATCCACTTTGCCGTTGCCATCATCATCAATTCCGTTAACATCACCCGGATCTATTACTGAACCCGTACCTGATGCCCATATTATTGTCATACCGTTGTTGTTTACGTCTTCGCCCAAATTCTGCCAAATACCTTTTACAAGGTCAGGGTGTTTCCACCAGAAGCCATCATCCGCGTTTGAAACTTTAACACCCCATCCGCGGTTGCCTAAAGCCCAGCAGTCATCAGCATTCATTAACATAATGCCAGGTTCCGGCGCAAGCATATTGAAAGGCGCAGGAGTTACTATTTCGTCGATCATTAACTCAGAGGGGTATTGGGGGTCCAGATTTATCTGGTTTATCTCAGCGTAGTTACCTGCATCAAGGCTGTAAATTACCGATGGCCTTGTGGTGAACCTGACAGCATTTACGATCCACAATACTTCCATATCCTGAATATCAGCGCTCCTTGCGTTTAAAAAAGAGCGAACCCTGCTTTGGGTCATATCAGAATGAGCCATTAATCTTTCTATTACTATCTTTCTTCTTTCCTGTTTCGGAGTGTCATAGCTTATGAATGCAAAGTCATTAAGTCCCAGTTGATTGCTGAAAGTTACGTAAACCGGGATCATATCATTATCAGTACTGCGGTTCAGGGCATCCTTAAGGTAAACATTGATCTTTGAATCTGCAAAAACTGTGGCTGTGCTTAATCCAAAAATTAAGAACAGCAGGAGTAGTTTTTTATTCATGTTAGTATTTATATGAATTAATTATTTAGCTTCCCCAAAATTATGTAAATTTTGTCCTCCGGGAATCCCTTAATTGCCGTTGATAAGTAATGCTAAATATATTGAAGAATTAGCATTTTAACAATTCATTTTGGCGATATACGGGTTACATAAATTACTGTTTTTAATGTCCGAGTTTTCTGCAATATGCAATTAATTAGCAAACACACCAATTTCAATCTCTTTTCCTGTACAGAAGACCCACAAAAGGACTCTATTACATTTCATTTTCAAACCAACCGTAATCGAAGCCTTTCAGGCTTCGCATCGAAGTGCGTTTAACCTTTAACGAGCTTAACCCGTAATCGAAGCCTTTCAGGCTTCGCGTGGAAGTGTGTTTAACCTTTAACGAGCTTAACCCGTAGTCGATGCCTTTCAAGCTTCGCATGGAAGTGTGTTTAACCTTCAACGAGCTTAACCCGAAATCGAAGCCTTTCAGGCTTCGCGTGTCGTCGTATGTTTAATTCAAAACAACTCAGTTAATTTTCGTCGTACTGCAATAAAAAAAGCCCGGTCACTCATGACCGGGCCTGATGTAACGGATACCGATCGTTTATTTCACCAAAATCATTTTCTTTATTGAAGAATAACTGCCTGATTCGAGTTTGTAAAAATAAATTCCGCTTGCAAGATTTGAAGCGTTATAGTCATAGTTATAACTTCCTGCGTGTAACTCGCCGTTAACAAGTTCTGCTACAACTCTGCCGGTTACATCATAAACGGCCAGTCTTACAATTCCTGTTTTTGCAATATCAAACTTGATATTGGTGACAGGGTTGAACGGGTTAGGATAGTTCTGCAGTAGGTCAAACTTGGAGGGCACATTTGTGCCTATTGGTGTTATACCAATTGGATTATGAACCCTGATATTGAATGCCCTTTTGTGCCTGGGAATACTCCCGCCTGTGCCTGAGGAAATTAAGTTAAGCTGGAAATTCCCTGTAGAAGTACCCGGAGCAGTAGTTACTCTCATTATCAATGAATCAGGCAATGTTGTTAATGAATCAAGAGGCTGATTGTTACTTCTGTTCAGGAACTGTACTGTTATACTGCCGTTCGCGGGATTTGTGGTGAAGTTATGAGAGAATTTCACATTTCCTGTATATAGCTTTACCGCAGGAACGCTTACAAAATAATCCTTTGTCTGACCGGCAGCCGCAAGACTGTCAGGGGCTGTCCTGGATTTCAATGCATAGTCAGGGAAAAATGCTACTGTGCTCATGAAGTTACCGTTTCTGAAATCTGCCCAGGTCATCATAGACTGGTGTCCATTGGAATGGATACCATTATAGTCACCCAGGTATGCGGGGGTTCCGCCTCCGCCGCAGCTTGTGCAGTTAATTCTGAATTTTTTTGTTGAAATTTTAACATTTGGAATAAAAGTCGCGCCGCCATCATCAGAATATGTGGCGTAAACTTCACAGCTATCGGTTGTAGGTGTATTCCTGGTATCAAGCCACTGAACCCATAGTCTTCCGGTTTGCTTATCGCACCACATTGCCGGATGCCACTGGTTATTATTTTCGGAATTTGCGTCATCATTAACTTTAACTTCAGTTGACCAGGTAACGCCAAAATCTGTTGAATACCTGCTGTAAATATCGGGTTTATTGCCGCATCCCGCCGGTGTATTTGAGGCGTAAACGAGGTAAAGTCTGCCGCGGTTTGGGCCATAACTGTTATCCGCTGAAATAAACGGATATGGGCGGGTTCTCATGTTGTGAACTGAATTTCTGCCGCCAACATTATCGCCTACGCAGTTTGCGAAGTTTACCTGTGATTGCTGGTTAAATGTTGCTCCGCCATCCGTTGATCGGAAAATTGTATAGACCGGTGAAAATGATGAGCCGGCGTTTGTTACAACATATACGCTGCCGCCTTGAATCGGTCCGTTTGGTCCAACGCATGGCATTGCGCCCGGCAGATTGTGCGGTACAAGGGAAGTAACTACATTCCATGTTGCGCCCGCATCAGTGCTGCGTGCAACGTTGCAGCTGGAATTGTTGGTCATTGCGCTGTAGATATGGCTTTTGTATGGGCCCGCCGTTTGATCAGCCGCTATCCAGTTCTTATCATTTCCTGTATTTGCAACAACTGCCGGTATCCATGAAGTTGCGCCGGTGGTTGATTTAGATATCTTTGTTCCAATTATTGTGCTTCCCCACATGTTTTCAAAATATGCATTTCCCAAACTATCGAACGCCGTAACAGGGTCACCTGACATTGTAGCACCCCAGCTTGGATTTGTTTTGTACCATGTTATCCCGCCATCTGTTGTTATAGTCGGTGATGCGCCTATTGTACCGCCGGAATTAAATGTTACAAATGCGTTAAGCGGATTAACAGGGTTCATCGAAATATGTCCTTCAGCAAGATCGATCGCTACATCAAAATTATCAAAGTAATCTTCTCCTGTTAAAACCAGAGGCTGTGTATTTGTAACCGGTTTGTTCTGGTTTCTTAAAAAATATTCGTATGGAATACGATCAATATTAGGATCATCATCCCAGCCTACCCAGCTGTTCTGTCCCTGGAAAATAAATAATCCTGTTACAATTAACAGAATTACGAGGGTTGTTCTGAAAATATTTTTCATTTGTGATTATTTAGTTTGTAATTAGAAATTTGTATTAATAAATACAATATAATGATAGTAGATTTTTGATGAAAGACGCTTTTTTGTTTAGAATTAAAGGTCAACCGGCACGCAAAAACCACTCTCCTGGCCATATTCATTGCCTAAAAATTACTAACCACTGAGTCCTACCCCCATAGAGCAGCTAATGGATCTGACTCTGGCCTTATTCCTACAGGAATCCAGTTTTCATAAGCCACGAAGCGGCGAAATATATAACCTCCCCCAAAAAAAACGACCCAACTGTCTGTGCCAGACAGGTCGGGTCGTCTCTACAAAATCCATTTTCAATTTAATTCTACTTCACCAGGATCATCTTTTTGCTTTCCTTAAATCCCTGGGTCTCCAGAGTATAAAAATAAACACCGCTTGGTTCATTTGCCGCATTCCACTTTGCGGAATATTTCCCGGGTTTCATATCCTGCTCAGCCAGTACCTTTACAAGCATTCCCGCGGAATTATAAATTTTCAATGTCGTGAATCCACTGCGCAATACGCTGAAATTGATCTGCGTTTCGGGGTTGAACGGATTCGGATAATTCTGCTCTAAACTGAAATTCTTTGGCACTTCTGTACTTATTTGTTCAATTCCAATAGTAGTATAATCAATTATAGCGCTCCATATCCTGAACACATCATCGCCTTGATTGCTCATCCAAACAGGATGCAGCTTACCGTTGCCTGATGTCAGCCCCAGGTTATCACCCATATTGCCGCCGCCTGCGCCTGATACGGCGCGCGGTCTGAACCGCTGTGTTGTAACCCTGTAATCAGTAAATGAATTTCCGCCATTATCTGATCTGGAAAGATACACATCAACTGAATCAGCTGAATTTCTGCTGTCATAATATATAATATTAAGACCTCCGTTTTCATCAACCCTAAGAGCAGGGAAGAACTGATTGCGCCCGTTGTTGATCGGATCCTGGTTAACTCTTACACCGCTGCTCCATGTGCTGCCGTTATCAGTTGACCTGAACATTACAATATCCGGGTCAGTACCGGCAGGTGCAAGGTTCTTACTTGTTGTTGCAATGTATATCCATCCGTTCCTGCTGCCTCCGGTTTTATCTATATCTATCACAGGGAAACTGTTCGCTCTTATTGTCCACGGCGTCAGCTGTGATGTCCTTATACCATTGATATCAATTGCGTTTTCGTTTATATCAAAACTTGTGCCGCCGTTCGTTGAGCGGGATATTCCTATGTAATCTTCGGTAAAAGGGGAGTTGGGTATTGATGATGCCCATGTTATAAATAATGTACCTGCCGGATTTACACTAATTGCCGGACCGTATGACCTGTTGCCGCCAAAACCGTTGTTTACGTTTAATATGGGCGACCAGTTGTATCCGTTATTTGTTGTGTATGACATTACTATCCTGAATGGTGAAACAAAATAGGTCCATGCAAGATAGCTTCTGCCGTAAAATGAACTGGCCGGCGCGTCATCTGTTCCGGGTGAGCCCTTATCAACATCAACGTTTGATTGTATGGATACGTTGGCTGACCAGTTCGTTCCGTAGTTAGTGGTAACATTAGCGAACATTCCCGATTGTATATTTCCCAAATGAGTCAGAATGAAAACTCCGTCCTTATCTATAATAGTGCCGGGGTCACCGCCGTGATTCTGCGTAGGCGTGCCGGAACAAACATCGTTGCCGAACCAGTTCAAACCGCCGTTTGTGGAAAAATATGTTCCTTCGCTTCTTTGATTCAGATTTATTGTGTATGCGCTTACAAATAATATCTGCTGATTTTGCTGGTGCCGTGATATGGTAGGTTCTATCTGGTTGAATGCCGTAGGGAATACCTGGAAATTTGTCCATTGACTGATTGTCTGTTCTTCTGCGATCAATATGTACAGCAGCATTGTCAGAATTATTTTTGCTGTTTTGACCGGTAATGTTTCTGATTTCATTTAAACTTTTCCCTTCTGCTATTCGTTATTTGTAAATTTAGTCATTATGCATTTTTATAAAAAGACAAAAAAGTACTTGTTTTGTGACTGTATATCTGCTGATTGTGAAATATCTGCTTAATGATTTTGCCGCATTCTTTTGGGTCCAATCCAAAGCCAAAACCCTGTTATTGTAAACAGTAACAGAGATAAACCCATAATAGTTGTATAGATGAGTTTAAATATTTCATTCCTCGTTTCAAAAAAATAATCTAAAATTGAACCATCATGTATGTTCTCTACAAAATCACTTCTTCTTCTTTCAATATGGAGCAATTTACCGGTTGCGCCATCTAACTGAATTCCCCAATAACCATCTATAAAAACAAACTTCACCATACCCTTATCAGGTCTTGCGTCAATTCTTTCAAGCTCCAATGAAAGAGCTGGCGAAATGGAATCTTTAGCAATTTTGCATGCTATTGCATGCAGGCTGTCAAAGCCTATCCAGTCCCTTAGTTCCGTTGAGCTTCCCTCATAAGATTTCGGCAATACATATCCGCCGCTGTTCTTTTTCCAGCCAAGTGTTAAACCCGTAATTGCAGTCAAAAAGAAAAAGAAGAACAGTATAGCCCCTGTTGTCCTGTGAATCTTTCTGAATATCCTTAATAAAGATGCCTGTTTTTTCCTTTTTCCTTTTTCCTGCGTCATATAAACTAAAAATTAATTAAAAAAAGAAGCAGGGTTTGTTCTTATCCTCAGAAAAATTCTTATTCTGAAGAACCCTGCTTCTGAAATATATTTATAAATTATTACTACCTGAACATATAAGCCAGTGTCAACCCGCCAAAGAAGTTTCTCTTCGGACCGGACTCGTAGTAATCCTTGTTTGCGTCTGAATTGATGTTGATAAACGCTACATACTTCTGGTCTGTTATATTATTTAAACCGCCGTATGCGACCAGTCTGAATTTATCGAAATTGAGATCTACTCCAAGCTGCGCGTTTACAAGTGAATATGAAGCAGTTTTCAAACTGTCAACGTTTGCGTCATTTACAAACATATCTCCAACATGCTGGAAATTTGTTTTTACATATACCGTGTACTTTTTTGCGAAAGTATGCTGGTACATAATATCACCTGAAAGGAACATCTTCGGATTCGAAGGCTCCAGGTTTCCGCTGTAATTTACGTTTGTTAATGCGCCGGCTGAATCAATTGTGCCCGCTTCGTATTTATCGTATTTGAAATCCTGGTAGGTAAACGCGCCTTTTAATGTTAGCCCTTTCACTACCTCTGAATTTACACCTACTTCTATACCGGTCCTCTTTGATACCGCCGCATTCCTGAAATATACATCGCCATCAACAACAAATGGTACAATAACGTCTTCGATCTTGGTGTTGTAGAATGATACTTCAAAGAATGTGTTCTTAAAATATTGTTTCTTGAAACTGGCAACTTCACCCTTTATACCTGCCTCAAAACTGGTCGATTTTTGCGGCTTAAGATCAGGATTAATTGTGTGCTGGCCGTTATCTGATGAATATACATAGTTATCTAGTTCATTTCCCGCAGGTGAATCAAAACCTAAACCAAATGATGTGTATAATGCTATATGAGGAGTAAGTTTAAAATTCAGTGCGACCTTTGGCGTGAACTCCGCGAAGATCCTGGTTGTATCCCGGAATCCTGCAAGTTCATCCTTGAAATCATAGATAACCCTGTCATATCTTCCGCTCACTAACAGAGAAAGCCTCTGAGGAACCAGCTCAAACTGGTTCAAAGCGTAAGCGCCTACATTTGCAATAACTTCATCTGAAACTCCAACAAGGTCATCGCCCTTTTTGCCGCCAATGTTGTTGTATTCCCTGATAGGTCCATCCTGGTAAAACAGGTCTGTACCTATTGTGAATTCATTGGTGCGCTGTTTGGATTTTACCTTGCCGCCAAAAGTATATTTGTTAACATACCTGAATGAACCGCCGATACCGTACCTTGTGAATAAACGATAGGTTCTGGCAACCCTGTCGAATATTTTTACGGTTCCGTAACCGGTTGCCTCAAAAGTATGCTTCATGTTACCTTTTTCAAGGCTGGTAAGCAATGTTATACCTACGCGGCCTTTTTTACTGTCCCTTTTTTCATCCCTGCTGAGTGATCTCGGGTTGGCTATGGTATCGTTTTCATTATACTGGGCAAGCGTTAATGCGCCCGGCAATTTAATTATTCCGTTTACGTAATAGCCGTACACTGAAAGCTTTGAGTTCGGTGCGAAATCTGCTTCGAACAAACTGTTCAGTCTGTGCTGGTACTCCTGGCTGTGCTGCCTGTACCCGCCGTAGTTCTGATAGCTGTACGATGTCATGAATCTCGAGTTTTTGGAATTGATACCCATTTTAAACCCGTTCTTCCTCAGATCGTATGAACCGAATTCATTGTTTAACTGGAAAAATGAAACAGGAAAGTATTTATCCGTTAAGAAGTTTATCACACCACCCGGTGCATTTGTGTATAGTGATGATGAATAACCCCTCACAAGTTCAATTCTTCCTATTGCGTCAAAGTCTATCGCTTCGATCCTGGTCTGCCCGTCAGGCTCCGATTCCGGTATGCCGTCAAGAAGTATCCTTACACCTCTGATACCTGTATTGGAACGGCTGCCGTATCCGCGAATTGTTATTCTTGTATCGTGATTTCCATACCTTGGCTGAAGGAAGAGTCCGGGGACTGTATATAATACATCCTGTACGCCTATCTTTCTGCTGGTTATCCAGCTTGTCTGGTTAATTCGCATAACCGGGTATGGAATATCTATGATCTTTTGTTCCACTCTTGTACCTGTAATGATTATCTCATCAGTTTTATACTCTAAAGTATCAACCGGGTCATCCTGCGCTAAAAGCGCCGGAGAAATAATTCCTAACAGGCATAGCAGAACAAGAAACCTATAATTCTTGAACATTATATGCTCCTGTATTAGTTATTTAATTTTGTGCAAATAAAATATTGAAGGCAGGGTGGAATCGTATCCATAACGCCGTTTAGGCGAAATTCGGTCAATACCTGCCTTCATCTAATCACAAATGAAATGTAGCTAAAATCATTGAAGTGCAATTTTTCAATTTCACCGGTATGCGGCATACTGAACCAATATGTTTAAACGGAGGATGCCAAACGCATTGGTATATCAGCATCCTTCTGTACACAGTGATGAAAAACGCAAAACAATTTGAAACTAAGATATTATATATGTGAGGGGGCTATTGGGGGTGCTCTTCCGCGGTAAAGTTCTGAGACGTCACTCTTTGGAGGAATAAATTTAACAATGTTGATCACGCCTTCAACCGGCGGATCAAATTTCAAAAAGTCATATATTGCGTTAGTATCTACTGTCTGGGTGTCCGTGAGGATACAGGCGAAAAATATAAACTCGCCTTTGGCCATCTCCTTGGTAAGATCTGCTCCTACCACAAAAAACGAGACGAACAGCAGTATCAGGATCCAATCTACTGTTTTGGAATTCTCAATGAAAAACTGAGAGCTCTTTATCTTTCTTTTTATATTTTTTATAATCCTGAACAAATGCCTGCGGTATATATATTAATGATGCTGTTTAACTAAGAAAGACTATGAATTTTGACATTAATACTCAAAATAAAACAATTGTTTATTTAATCAAATGATAAAACTTGGCTTTAGATTAATCTAATCTACTACTCAAAATTATCAGATTTAGCCAAAAAGAGTCAAAATAAATGAAAATCGGATTAACTGAGAAATTTAAATAAGGATAAAAGTATGTTCAGGAGAACCTCTGTTATCATCAGAAGTTGAATCAGTTTCAGGGTAATACGTACCTGTTGAAATTAAAATCTTTTGATTATTATAAAAAGCAGCTAGTACAGCTTTTTTGGGGTTACACACTAAGTCTTTACTGTTGTCTTCAAATGTTTCTATTGGACTGTAGTACTGTGTGGTTTCTATTGAATCCTTTGGGTTTGTTTCACTTACTGTATTCAGATAACCCATGAAACAGACGAGCAATAACACAATAATAAAAAAGGCATTACCTTCATTCATTGAAGGTAATGCCCTTGAAAAGTCGTATTTAGTTTTGTTGTTATTCAATAATAATTGTTAAACTGTATTGAGTATCTGCTCGCGCTGGTCGAACATTTTCACAAGCTCATCCATAAGCAGTCCCGCTTTTTCCATATCAGCCTTGATATCAACATTGGCCTTTGAGTTGTTTTCCATATCTGTAACTGCCGCTGAAATTACATCAACATTGTTTAACAGACTTGCGTCAAACTGGTAAAGCTGGTTCAGTTTATCTTCCTTTACCTTCACAACATCAAAAGCTCCGCTGTAGCCGCGGGCGGCTGCTTTGAACTTACCTACGCAAAGTTGCAGCTTTTTATCCAGTTTATCAATGCCATCTGTTTCGAACAGTTTTCCGCGCTGCGAAAGGTTCAATGACACGTTTTTCAGCTTTACCTGGTTCGCGTCAAGCCTCTGAGCTAGCGTATTCCTTAATATAGTATCAAGCTCCCTGGAATTATCCCTGTTTACATAACCGTCATATCCGGGTATTATTCTTGTGATCTTCTCTAAAAAGTTCTCTTTTGATTTTACAGCATTAAGCTGTGAATTTAGATCTGTCATAGTTTTTATATTATTTAATTTTTAAATTTATTAATGAACAAAAATACTATTTCCACAGGTTAAATCAAATAGATTTTGAGCATTTTACTGTAAAATATAACATTGAATTTTACAAAAACTTATAGCAAATTAGAAACAATCTTAGTTTAACTGCCGGCTTTTATATGCTTAAATCATTTAATATTCTGCTGTTTTTATTTTGGCCTTAATTATGTTGCATTTTACAGCCAAAACAATCACCAAAATTTATCCTCATTTAAGCGGAGCTTAACTTGAGCGCAATCCGGGTTTTTATGCTGATCTTGTGAATATTAGCTGCACTAAATTGTAAAGTTCATAAACTCAAATTACCTGAAATGAAAAAAATCATTTTACTCTTTGTCTTTATTCTCAGCAATATCACTTTCTCGCAGTGGTCGCAGTCACTCAACGGAATTTCAATCTGGTCGCTTGCCAAGGATAACAGCGGCGCAATTTATGCAGGCTCGCTCACTTCAACATCTGCTATCTATAAAACAACTAACTTCGGGATCAACTGGAGCACACTCGCCTCAGGCAACGGGCAAACCATCTTCAGTATTGCTGTTGACTCAGCAGGAAGAATATTCGCTGCGAATTTTTCCAATGGATTGATGATATCAACCAATGGCGGTGTAAATTTTACAACTGTTCCAACAAGCTCTTTCGGCGGGCAGAATGTGCAGGCAGTTGCCTGCGGCAAAAATGGTTATATTTATGCCGGTACCAATGGCGGTGGCTTGCACCGCAGTACTGATTTCGGCGTTACATGGAATCCATCAACACTTACCGCTACGCAAATAATCACAATCGCAGTTGATAGATTTAATCCATCTATAATATACGCGGGGGCAACATCAACTACACCCGGTGTAAACGGATTTTACAAGTCCACCGATCACGGCGCGACATTTTCCGCCAACACTAATCCCGGAATAAATATCTACGGTATCGCGCAGATTGATCAGCTTACACTAGTTACCGGCTCAACCTCAACCGGTGGCCCCGTCCACAAATCAACCAATGGCGGATTGAACTGGGTAGTTGCTGCAACAGGCTACGTTAGCCGCAGCGCGATGATCTATTATTCATCCAGTCTGCCTGTAGTTTATCTGGCGGGCAATGGGGGAGTGTTCTTCTCACTGAATGGCGGCAGCAATTTTACAAATGCAGGCTTAACGCACAACTCAACGCCGCTTACAACCCATGGGATCAAAATTGTTACAGGCGTCAGCGGCTCATCCAACGGAGGCGCGTGGATATGGACCGAACCGCTTTCAGTTGAACCTACATCAGGCTCGATCCCGGAAAGTTATTCCCTCTCCCAAAACTATCCCAACCCCTTCAACCCATCAACAAAAATTCGCTTCCAAATTCCCGCTGTAGAGACGACCCGGCTAGCCAAGCCAACGGCATGGTGGGTCGTCTCACTTAGAGTTTACAATGCACTCGGCAGCGAAGTAGCAACCCTCGTCAACCAACAACTCGCCCCGGGCACATATTCTGCCACCTGGAATGCATCAAACCACCCAAGCGGTGTATATTTCTACAGGCTAAGCTCCGGTAATTTTGCGCAAACAAATAAAATGATATTATTAAAATAATCTTAATAAATTAAATATGAAAACTACATTAATTCTTTTTTTATCTGTACTGTTAAATGTTTCTGCTAACTATTCACAGTGGGAAGAGCAGATCTCGGGTCACAGTACCAGGTTAAACGGGGTATCGTCGCTCAATTCAGTCATATCGCCTGTACATGGTTGGGTCTGTGGAAACAGTGGTGTTGTGATTTCAACAACAAATGGCGGAACTAACTGGATAACTGTTAACTCAAACATCCCTTCAAACGCTAATCTTACTTCGATCTTAGGAATGAATAACAGTTTCAAACGCGCCATTACTTCAGGTCTTATCTCAGGAAATACTGCTGTAGTATATTTTTCATCTAATGGGGGTGAAAGCTGGCAAAACACTTTCAGTCAAACAGGCGGTGAAATTTATGGTTTTGCTGAACTTTACTCAATGTATAACATTCTGTTGATAGGCAAGCCCGTGGGCAACAGATGGACAATTTTTCGCTCAACAAATGAAGGCCGCACATGGGATTCCTCCGGGTGTTATCTGCCTCAAGCAGGAAGTGAAACCGGATTTACTAATTCCGTTTTCGCTATCGAAGGTAAAGCATGGTTCGGAACAAACAATAGCCGCATTTATTATTTGCCAATTGGTCCCAATTGGCAGATTCAATCTACTGCGCCTGAAGTTAACTCGTCAGTTGTTTGGTTTCAATATCTGCTAACTGATAACAGCACAGTTGGGATTGGGCTCACAGCAGGAACCACATTGTTCAGATCAACCAATCTTGGAGCAAACTGGAATCCGGTTACATCGGTCGGTTCAGGAGCAATTACAGGTATTGCGGGATCGCCAAGCCAGTTTTCAAAATCATGGTATAGCAGAGGCAGTGAAATATATACCGGTGTTGAAGGAAACAATTGGTCTCTTGAGTATACAGCACCTTCCGGTATCTATACGCATATATCAAATAATAAATTAGGTAGTCCAAATGTTTGGGCCGTCAGAGATAACGGCGGCATATCAAAATACACCGGTCAAGTGGGAATTCAAACTATCTCCAGCGAAATACCAAATGTTTTTTCACTTTCCCAAAATTACCCAAACCCATTCAATCCATCTACAACTATTCGTTTCCAAATTCCCATCTCGAGAGGGGTGACCGCTGAAAGCGGTCGGGGTGTGTTAACAATCCTTTCCATATATGATATTGCCGGCAAAGAAGTCACAACCCTCGTCAACCAACAACTCACCCCGGGCACGTACTCTGCCACCTGGAATGCATCTAGCCACCCAAGCGGTGTATATTTCTATAGGCTAAGCGCAGGAGAATTCACTGAAACAAACAAAATGATATTAATAAAATAATATTCGATTATGTTTTTGAAATCTCAAAGCGGTTGTATTATTGTAATAGTCAATTAACCAAAAATCAGAACCCCGAAGGGGTGTCACTATTGTAATATTTAATTGAGTAATAATCCAAACCCCGAAGGGGTGATATTATTTTAGAAAGAAATAAACCGAAAAATCAAAACCGCGCCTGACGGACTAAGCAGTAAGCTGTGGTATTGTTGTAATAAACTATCATAGATTAATCAAAACCCCGCCTGACTGCTTAAGCAGTAAGCTGTGGTATTGTTGTAATAAACTATCATAGATTAATCAAAACCGCGCCTGACGGCCTAAGCAGTAAGCTAGGGTATTGTTGTAATAAACTATCATAGATTAATCAAAACCGCGCCTGACTGCCTAAGCGGTAAGCTGTGGTATTGTTGTAATAAACTATCATAGATTAATCAAAACCGCGAAGCGGTGGTATTATTGTAGTCATCAATCAACCAAAATTCAAAACCCCGTAGGGGTGACATTATGAAAGGGGATAAATGGCAGGTACATTCTCGCAACTTTTTATTCAAATAGTATTCGCTGTTCAAGGTAGACAAAACCTGATATCGAAGAACAACAAAGAGGAACTGAATCGATACATTTCGGGAATCATTACAGGTAAAGGCTGTAAATCGATCATCGTAAACGGAATGCCTGACCATATCCACGCATTTGTCGGATTAAAACCCGCTTTGGCAATTTCAGACTTGGTTCGTGAAATGAAAAACAACTCATCAAATTTCATAAATGAAAAAAAATGGGTAAAAGGTAAGTTCAATTGGCAGGAAGGCTATGGCGCGTTCTCTTATTCAAAGTCTCAGATAGAAAAAGTATATAACTATATCTTAAATCAGGAAGATCACCACAAGGAAAAAACTTTTAAAGAAGAATACCTCGAACTTTTGAAAAAATTTGAAATTGAATTTGACGAAAAATACCTGTTTGAATGGTATGAATAATATCACCCCTTCGGGATTACCTTTTGAAAAGGAAGCATTTCAACTACAATAATATCATCCCTTCGGGATTAATATCATATGTCTTGTAGGAATATCCTGGGAATTGAAATATAGGCAAATGAAAGTTATCAGTCACAAGCGACGGCGACTTAAGATTTATTTCGCCGACGTTAGCAGCATGACTGCTTTAGCAGTTGCCTGACTTGTTTCTAAGTTCACCAACGTCCAGAGAAATTGCGCACTTTCCGCCAATTCCATACCCACCCCCTTTTTACGGAACTTTAATCCTGCAAAATCGTTATATTTGTTAAGTAAAATATGAGCAAACTACTGGAAAATATTACTAAATTCTCCCTTTCTATTGTAACAGCAATTGCAGTATTAACGCTGAATCTTACAGCTTTTGTACATTGCTCATCTTTAAATATGAGCGATGACTGCTGTCATGTAACTCAAACTGTCAAAAAGTGCTGTGCGAAAAATATCAATGCTGCAGCTACCCAGCGCATTTCATCTCACTGCGGCTGCTCTATGAAGCAGGCTCCCGCAGCTGCTGATCTTTTTATAGAACTTAAAAATTCCACCAGGGAAAATGATCCTAACAAGCTGCAATATGGATCAATTGCCGGAGTATTATTTTCGTCCGCTTCAATTCATAAAATTACAGCGGAGTATTCTCCACCCAAAAATTACCAGTCAGATATTTATCTTACTGTCCTTTCTATACGGATTTAGACAGCGGAATTTCATCTTATGCAGCACATGAAATAACCGATTGTTTAAATTTAATTAATATTAAAAATGAAAATCACAATAATTTTGTCATCAATATTTTTTGCTTTATTTGCATTCATAACATCCTCTGCGTTTAGCCAGAGTAACGATTGCTGCGCCAAAGAAAAAACTTCTCAATGCTGCGCGGAAAATAAATCATGCTACGATGCTACAGGTAACGCAGGCGGCGATACCTCCGTAACCGGTATGACATGCCCCGTTTCAGGTGAAGCCATTGGCGAGGGCCAGGGAATTAAATTCGGCTATTACGGCAAGGATTACACTTTCTGCTGCGAAGGCTGTCTTGCAAAATTCAAAAAAGAACCTATGAATTACATCAAAGAAGAATTGACCTGTCCTGTTATGGGCGAAGTAATTGAATCCAAAGATGTATTCGTAATGCATGAAGGTACCAAGTATTATCTTTGCTGCAAATCATGCAACAAAAAATTCGAAAGCGACCCCGATAAATACAAAAACGGACCGAAGAATTAAATATTAAAAATGTAAATTTCAAAAAGATCCCGCTCTAACCCGGCGGGATTTTCTTTTGACCCCTAACACCTTTTCCTCAAAATGACTCCAACGGAGTCAAACATTTATAACCCGAATCATCCCCCATAGTCCCGCAACCCCATAGGGTCGCATATACATTGAAACTATCAGCCCTCAAAATCCGTTCTATATGTTGATATTAATTGACTTGTTACAAAATACATTCTTTATTACTATTGTATTCCATTGAGTAAATTCAAAAAATACAGCGCCGCAATTCTTCTCATTTTTGCGTTATTTGCAATAAACGGGTCAGAATTCCTGCATCACCATGAGCATTGTGAAGATGCAGCCAAACCCGCGAAGTGCGATGCCTGTATATTGATCAATTCTGTTAATCACAGTATTGTTGAATCTGTTCAATCTTTCATGCCATATTTCACCTCTGAATTTTCCCTGCAGAATTCAGAAGTACCGCTGTTCAATCCCGAGCAGAAAAATGATCTAAACTCACGAGCGCCTCCTAAAGTATAGTTTTGCCCCGTACTATATTTAATAACTAAAATTATACTAAAGAGGTATTACTATGCGCTTTATCAAAAAGCATTTCGCTTTATTGGTTTTGTTTTCTGTTATTTCTGTTCCAACTTTAATTATTAACGGCTGCGGTGAAGATAGCATCGTAACGCCCCCAGGTGAACACTTTGAACCCGCCGGTCTCTTCATTATTCCTGAAGGTTCCACTGATACAATTTTGCAGGTTTTTAACGGCGTTGTGAATTCAGGCGATACTCTCAAAGCGCCGCTCAATATCTTATCAACACACTGGGAAGTTTATTTTTGGGATGAAAACAAAAATGTACTTACACCGCCAAGTGACGGCAGCCATACCCTCGGATTCACTATCCGCGACGCTTCTGTGGTTGAAACCGAAATGGATGATCCAAATGACTGGGCTTTTCATTTAAAAGGTCTCTCACTCTCACCTGATACTACTTCCATGCAGATAAAAGTCAACCACTCGGGACATTCCGATTTCACTACACCTTTCATTCCTGTAAAAGTTGATCCTTGTGAGATCCCCGATCCTGCAGGTTTTGTTGTAATTGATACTGTTACAAATACTATTATTGCCCGCGATTCCGCCGGAATACAAACAGGTGATACTGTTGTTGTGAATGCCGGTTCATCAACCAACAGACTGAAAATTTACTGGCTCGATAAAGAAGGTGAAAGATTCCAGCCGTGTGATTCCTACACACTTTCTGCGAATGTTAATCCAACCGGCATAGCGAACTTTACAAATAAACCCGGTGAATTTTCATTTAAGATAGAAGGTATCGCCTCCGGCAATACGCTTATTTCTATCAGACTCTTCCGTGATGCCAACCTGATCTATGGTACAAGGAATATTCCGGTAAGGGTTAATTAACATTTCATGAATAAGTTATACTTTAAATTCCTCCTGCTCCTTTTTGCAGGGGGAGTTTACTTTTTTTCTCCCGCAATTGCGCGGTGTGATTCAATTTCGGTAAAAGGCTACATTGCCGATGCCGAAGATTCCTCGCCGCTTGCAAATGTATTGGTAAACATAAAAGGTACAACCTCAAATACTTTTACCAACACTGATGGTATGTTTGAACTCTTCGTTCAGCAGCCGGGTAGTTATATACTTGAATCTTCTCTCGCGGGATATAAAACCGCTTCTTTGCCGGTAAATGTTGAGCAGGGCAAAGAAAATATTTTTTATATGCGGTTATTCCCGTCTGATTTCAGGACCGGAGTTATCACCGTTACCGATGACCATCCACGCTCTGCTTTTGATGACTTGCTGGAACTCTCCGCGGTACTAAAAGAAAAAGAACTCATCCGGAATTTGGGGCAGACACTTGCGCTTACACTTAAAGATCAAACGGGGATATCGATCCGCTCTATGGGACCCGCGCCCTCGCGCCCGGTTTACCGGGGGTTAAGCGGCGATAGGGTAATGGTCACCGAAGACGGTATGAAATCAATTGATCTATCCGCAACATCACCCGATCACTCCGTTGCCGTTGAACCGTTTACTATCGAACGCATCGAAGTTCAGCGCGGACCTAAAATACTTCTCAAAACTCCATCTGCAATTGGCGGAGTTATTAACGTAATCCGGTATGAAATACCGCAGCAGGTTCCTGCTGCGATTAATTTTAAGCTTGGCGGTTTCGGTGAAACCTCCAACAACGGATACCTCGGCTCAGCCGTTATTTCGCTTCCCATCAGAATGTTTGCGGCCAGGCTCGAAGGAAGTTACCGCAAAACCGCCGATCTTAAAACTCCCGCCGGTAAACTCAAAAATTCTGATATAGAAACTAAAAATCTTGCAGGCGGGCTAAGCCTTATTCAAAAATGGGGATTCACCGGCTTCTCGATCCGTGAATACCAAACTGATTACGGCATACCCGGCGGATTTGTTGGCGCGCACCCAAACGGTGTAGATATATCCATGCTGAAAAGAAATTATACATTTAAGCTGCACTATAAAATTGAATCGAAATTCCTTGATCACATCGATCTTGATGCGGCGCGCACATATTACAAACACACTGAATACGAATCACCCGGTGTTATTGGTGCGGAATTCCGCATAATAAATTACAACACCTATGTTAACCTAATACACAATAAAACCGGAATTTTCTCTTCCGGCACTTTCGGCGCTTCATTTGAAACCCGTGATTTCAATATTGGCGGCTACGTTTTTACGCCGCCGGTGAATTCATACAACACAGCTTTATACCTCAGCGAAGAAATTCACGCCTCTGATAATTTAAGCATTGAGCTCTCCGGCAGATTTGAGAACAACATCATAAAACCGCAGCAGGTTATACAGCTCGCGAACCTTGATACAGTCTTCTCCCGTAATTTCAATACCTTTTCTGTTTCTGCATCCGGTATTTACAAGTTAAGCAAAGGATTGAATGTTGGCTTAAGCCTCAGCCGCTCCGCGCGCGTACCTACAATAGAAGAGCTTTACTCCGATGGGCCGCACCTTGCCGCGTATTCATACGAGATCGGCAACCCGCGCCTTGAGCCTGAAACTGCGCTTGGCTCAGAACTTTTTGTTTACTATAAGGATGAAAACAGGTATGCAATGCTCACAGCTTTTTATAACGATATAACAGGTTACATTATCCCGCGCAATACAGGCACGATCAATGTTGCGACACTGCTTCCCGTTTACCAAACCACAGGCGTAAACGCACTGCTTGCAGGATTGGAAGCGCAGCTTGAGCTAAAGCTCACTAAAAAGTTCGAGTTCACTTCATCGCTCAGTTACACATACGGCCAGATCAAAAACACCTCATCACCGCTTCCGCAGATTCCGCCAATGAAAGGGGAGAGCGGGCTCATTTTCAACACCGGGAAATTATCAATTGGTGTTAACACTGAATACGCCGCTTCTCAGCATCGACTCGATGACTTTGAGCAGCCTACAGCCGGCTACATTATCTTCGGCGCCTTCGCGCAGTATATCTTGAGTGCCGGTAAAACCGTGCATAACATTTCACTCAACGCGGAAAACATCACAGATAAAATCTATTACAATCACCTGTCAAGAATAAAATCCATCCTCCCCGAACCCGGCATCAATTTCCGCTTAACCTATAAGTTATATTATTAGTCCGGGGTGTGAAGTTACTTATTTTCTATTGTGCTTCTGTAGAGACGTCCCGCTGGGACGTCTGCTTCTAAACATAGATCAAACCCGCATTGTCATTCTGCCCCGACTGCCTCAGCAGTGAGTCGAAGCGCAAATTTAGTCACTCTCCTCCTGTACGGTCATAGAACTGTCGAAGACATGTGGGAGCTGGAGGGGGTCATAAACCGTATGCCTTCAAAACGACCCCCTCGGGCTGAAGCCCACTCCCCCTTGTTAAGGGGGAGATGATGTTTTTAAGTCCCCTCCTTCACAAGGAGGGGATTTAGGCCGAAGGACTGCCACTGCACGTGGAGGTCTGAATAAATTATTTAAATCACCGCAGAGTCCTCCTTCGGAGAGACTCCGCGAAGACATAAATCTTGGCGGGTGGGACGCTTTGTTACTCTGCATTACTATTAAAATACAAAAAATCTGTTGACCCCCTCCAGCTCCCCCTTATAGAAGGAGGGCAGATCACCCCAAACCCCAACCCTCAACCCGCAACCCTCAACCCTCAACCCGCAATCCGCAATCCGCAATCCGCCAAGATAAATTATTCAATTGTATTTTTGCTGTTTATACGCTAAATTATTGGTTTACTAATAGAAAATTGAGCGGCTTTCCGGCCGTAATTAATCATTTATAATGGCTTTTAACGAACCATCCGGTTCAGATAAAAAAGTACAGGACGAGCTCAAAGAGCGCGGTGAGATCCCCCGTCATATCGCCATAATTATGGATGGTAACGGGCGCTGGGCGCAGGATAAAAAACAGCCCCGCACTTTCGGTCACCGCCAGGGCGTGCACTCCGTGCGCGATATCGTCGAAGCCTGCGGGCAAATTGGCGTTAAATACCTGACATTATACACATTTTCAACCGAAAATTGGCGCAGACCCAAAACCGAGGTCGCCATATTAATGAAACTGCTCATCCGCTCACTTCGCGGTGAAACCGATAAGCTGCATGAAAATAATGTGCGCCTTATGGCAATAGGTGATATGTCTTCTATGCCGCCGCAGGTCTTAAATGAGCTTAACGAAGCTATAGAAAAAACAAGGAACAATAAGACCATGTCTTTGGTTTTAGCTTTAAGCTACTCAGGCCGGTGGGATATCTTAAATGCCGTAAAAAATATCTCCTCTGATGTTAAAGCCGGCAAGCTGGCAAAGACCGATATCGATGAAAAAACATTTTCATCTTACCTTGTTACAAATGATATTCCCGATCCTGACCTGCTTATAAGGACGGGCGGCGATTACAGAATAAGTAATTTTTTGCTATGGGAATCTGCTTACACTGAATTCTATTTCGATAAAACATTCTGGCCGGAATTCAGAAGGCAGCAGCTTTATGATGCAATACGCGAATACCAGAACAGGGAGCGCAGGTTCGGAATGACCACTAAACAAATTCAAACAAAGAAAAAAGCTTAATGAGAGATATAAAGAAAGTTCTTTTTTTATTTTTTGCCCTCATATTCACACTTCATTTTAACGCTTCCGCTCAGGATGATGGACCCAGAACGTACAAAATTCTTTCCATCAACGCCGAAGGTAACAAGTTTTATGATTCCCGTATCATAGTATCCAACAGCGGGCTGAAGGTCGGCGATGAATTAATGATCCCCTCCGAAGCCACCCAGGCGGCTATTATGAACCTGTGGAACATGAAGCTTTTCAGTGATGTGGAAATTGTGGTTGATAAAAAAGTGGGCGATGGCGCTTATATAATCATTAAGGTTAAGGAGCTTCCCAAACTTGATAACATAAAATTTTCCGGCAACGATGAATTCAGCGATAACGATCTCACCGAAAAAATTCCCCTTGAAACCGGACAGGTTGTGACACCGCAAACCGTCAAGGATATCGAGTACAATATCACCAAACTATATGAAACCGAAGGTTACCCGCTTGCGACAGTGCAGGTCGATCAGTTCGTCAATTCATACAACGAAGCGCAGCTTCGCGTAAAGATAAACGAAGGCTCCAAGATCAGCGTACGCAATATCCGCTTCACTGGTAACAGCAAAATTTCCTCCGGTGATCTCCGCGGCGCAATGGAAGAAACATCCGAGCGTGTCTGGTGGAAGTTCTGGGATAAAGCCCGCTTCAACCGCTCTGATTATGAAAAGGATAAAGAATTCATTATAGATTACTACAGGCAAAACGGCTTTAAAGATGCTGCTATAGTGGAAGATCAGCTTAACTACAAAAATAACAAAGAAGATGTTGATATTACCATTAAAGTTACCGAAGGTCCAAGGTACAAAATGGGAAATATCACATTTGAAGGAAATACAGTTTATAAAGATTCCACATTGTACGAGCGTCTCGATATGAAACGCGGTGATATATACAACTATATGAAGTTCAACCAGAACCTCCGTGGCAATGAAAGCCAGTCTGATATTGCTTCGCTTTATTTAGATAACGGCTACCTTGGCTTCAGCGCCGATGTTGATGAAACCACCCGCGACAACAATTACGTTGATGTGAAGATCAATATCAGCGAGAACCGCCAGTACAGGGTTGGACTTGTTGAGTTTTCAGGCAACTCCAAAACACAGGATAAAGTTATCCGCAGAGAGCTTTTCACTCTGCCCGGCCAGTACTTCAATAAAACCGCTATGATAAGAAGTATGCAGCAGCTCTCACAGCTGAACTACTTCAACCCCGAAGCGCTTAATTATGATTTCGTGCAAAGGAATGACAGCACCGTTGACCTTGTCTATCTTGTTGAAGAGCGTTCATCCGATCAGCTTAACGCCTCTGTTGGTTACAGCCAGACCTTCGGATTTTCAGGAAGCCTTGGTTTAACATTCAATAACTTTGATATCCTCGATCCGTTCTCAGGCGGAGCTGGACAGATCCTTTCACTGCAATGGGATTTCGGCACAGAAGGCACTTACCGTACTTTCCGTATCGGTTTCACCGAGCCGTGGTTATGGAACACACCTACATCCGGCGGTATCGATCTGTATGATACCAAGCAAAATTACACCTACGAAATCCAGGAAACAGGCGCATCATTAAACGTAGGCCGCCGTTTCCGTTTCCCTGATGATTATTTCCGCGGTGACTGGTTCTTAAAATTCCAGCGCACTAACGTTATCAACGGCGCAGGCATTTATGAAACCGGTTTAAGAACGCAGATAAGTATTGGGCAGGTAATTTCAAGGAACTCAACCAACAGCCCGATCTTCCCCTCAGTAGGTTCTAAGCTTTCGCTCTCAGCAGAAATTGCCGGCGCGAATTTAGTTGGAACAACTAATTTTTACAAGCTTGGCTTCAAGAGCGAAGCGTTCAAAAGCCTTGATAACTCAGGTAGCCTTGTGCTTGCCTCACTGTTTGATATTGAAAGTATCTCAAGCCTTTCCAGCGATAACTACGTTCCGCCAAATGAACTCTTCTTCATGGGCGGCAGCGGTTTATCATACAACACGGTATCGCTTCGCGGTTATGATGATAGAACAGTCGGACCCGTTAACTCGATCCGTTCACCCGTAGGCGGCAGATTCCTGATGAAGTACGGCGTTGAACTGCGTTATTCGCTCTCACAGGATCCTATCCCCATCTTCCTAATGGTCTTCGCAGAAGCAGGCAACCTTTGGTCATCGTTCAAAGCCGCCGATCTGTTTGATCTCAAGCGCTCTGTCGGATTCGGCGCAAGGCTTATGCTGCCTGCTGTGGGTATCATCGGCTTCGATCTTGGTTACGGCTTCGATAGAAAAATTGTCGATAACGAAGATCCTTCATGGCTATTCCACTTCCAGTTCGGCAGGGGATTCTAAGCTAAAGGATGATCCCGATAGTTTTAACAAAAAAATGAAAATCAAATTTAAAATATATATTTAAGGAGAAACAATTGAAAAACATTTTAGTAGCATTATTTATGATAGCTGTTGTGGCAGCATCAGCTTCAAGCCAGGTGAAGATTGCCTTTGTGGATAGCGAAGTTATCATTGCCCAGCTGCCCGAAGCGCAGCAGGTTAAAACACAGCTCGAATCGCTGCAGAAGCAGTATGTGGATACTATCACCACAATTGAAAATGAGATCAAATCTAAAGCTGATGCATTTAAAGCCAAATACGAAGATGCGCAGAAAAAGATTGAAGCCGGACAGCTTACCGCTGACCAGATTAAATCACTTGAGGGTGAACTGGGTATGATGCAGGAAGAAGTGCAGGCTATGGACCAGGATCTTTCTGCTTACAAACAGAACGTGCAGAAAAGTTTATATGATGTTCAGCTCGAACTCTTCAAACCCGTAAAAGAAAAGATCACAAAAGCCATCGAAACTCTGGCTAAGGAATTGAAATACAACATCGTGCTTGATAAAGCCAGCGATGCGCTCATTTACGGAGATAAAGATATCGATATCACATTCAAAGTTTTAGATAAACTGAAGTAGTTTTTTGCATGATCCCCGCGAAGGCGGGGATCTCTTTCTCGAAGGACAAAGGATAAACCAGCAGGCTTTGTCATCCTGAGGAGCGGCAGCGACGAAGGATCCAGACGAAAATCTGCATTGTGAGCAAACGACCCCCTCGCCCTAAACTGCACCCGCAGTCAGGAGGGCACTCCCTCTTGTTTAGGGGGAGACAAAAAATCAAGCTTCTGGCGTGGGAGTCTAAGTGCAAATTTTAAATATGTCGTCCTGAGCGGAGTCGAAGGACAGATATCTCATCATCATTCATTTTCTTTAATATTGAATTTAAAATCAAATTAATTCATATTTCATAAAATTATACGCTTTAATTCAAGCATTACTCATAAACCAAACACTAAAGCGATGAAACTATCATTTGCCGTAATTTTCGCTCTTATTTTTCTTGCCGGCACTGCTTACAGCCAGCAAAAAATAGGCTATGTTGATTCAAAGGTCATTCTCGAAACCCTGCAGGATGCGCGCGACGCGCAAACAAACCTCGATAACCTTGTGCAGAAATGGAAGCTCGAGCTTCAGGCCATCAACGATAGCCTCGTTATTATGAAAGATGATTACGATAAGAAAAAACTCATACTCACCGAAAAGATCAAAACACAAATGGAAGCGGATATAAGACTGCAGGAGCAGAAGCTCACCGATTTTAAACAAAATAAATTCGGCGAAAATGGCGAGTACTTCCAGAAGCAGACTGAACTCATGAAACCTGTACAGGATAGAGTGTTTAAAGCTATCCAGGATGTTGCTAAAGAAGGCGGCTACGATTTTGTTATCGACCGCTCAACGCAGCTTATGCTGCTGTACATGAACGACAGGTATGATTTAACACAGAAGGTCATAAAAAACCTCGAGGCGCAGTAAACTAAAAATTGTAGAGACGACCCGGTGGGTCGTCTTTTTTATTTATTTGATTATTTCTTACTCCCATGAAACTTCACGAAATAGCAGAACTCATCTCCGGCGAGCTTACTCTACCTGAATTCAAAGATAAAGAAATTTCAGGCATCGGAAAAATTGAATCTGCCTCCGAAGATGAGATCACATTCATAGCTAACCCCGTTTATGAAAAATATTTCTCAGGCACATCTGCCGGGTGCGTTATCGTTTCAAAGCGCTTCAACGAAACGCTTTACCAAAGGCTTGATGACCGCAAACTTCCCCTCATAAGGACCGAAGACCCGTATCTCTCTTTCTTAACGCTGCTTGATATAATGTCACCCCAAACGGAACTGCAGAAAATTGGCATTCACGAAAATGCCGTTATCAGCGATACCGCGGAAATCTCTTCTGATGAAGTGCGTATTGGCGCGAACTGCTTCATCGGTGAAAAAGTGAAAATTGGCGCCCGCGTTTCTATTCTGCCCAATACCGTAATACTTGCGGGAGTCGAAATTTCCGATGATGTACTTATCTATCCCAATGTCACAATTTACCAGGGCACAAAGATAGGCGCCCGTGTTATCGTCCACAGCGGCACAACTATCGGCTCCGATGGTTTCGGGCAGGCTAAAAACTCTGACGGCACATTCCAGAAGATCCCGCAAAAGGGGATTGTGGTCATTGGTGATGATGTTGAGATCGGCTCCAACTGTACCATCGACCGCGCCACAATGGGGGAGACCGTAATTCACAGCGGCGTTAAGCTCGATAACATGATACAGATTGCGCACAATGTTGAAATTGGCGAAAACACCGTCATCGCGGCGCAATCGGGAATTGCGGGCTCAACAAAAATTGGTAAAAATTGCATGATAGGCGGCAAGGTTGGAATAGTTGGACACATAACAATTTGTGATAACGTAATTCTTACCGCAGCTACCAATGTATCAAAATCCATAACCGTACCCGGCATGTATTCCGGTTACCGCTCTCAACCCATGCGCGCGGAGCTTCGCCAGGAAGCAGCCATCCGCAGCCTCAATAAGAAAAAGTAAAGACAACTCTCCCCCTTTAAGGCCCAAGGGCTGGCTTTGACAGTGGTGGTCACTTGTCAGCCTGTAGCATTGCTTCTGTAGAGACGTCCCGCTGGGACGTCTGCTTCTAAACCATCGAACATCGAAAAGCCCATCAAATGGAATTATAGCTCCCCTCCTTTCGAGAAAGAACGAAGTGATTTCGAAGTCCCGCCACGGCGGGATAAAGGAGGGGTGCCCCGAAGGGGTGGGGTGGTTTCAGCGATAATTCCAATAACACGCAACACATTCAAATTAAACAACGAGCCTGTGGCGCTGAGAGGACTCGAAGCACACACCCACCCAATAATCAGTATTGCTTCAATTAACAAAATTATATATGTTTGTAATGACCAATAGGGGGTCTCACTTCCTGCACTTGTGCGGGGAGGGGACTCCCTTTTGCTTTAAAGGGGAATTAAACATATAAAACCATGCATACAAACTTTACAAAATACCACGGTCCCGATGGCTTACACTACGTGAAGCTTCAGGATAGCGAGGGAGTTGCAGTATTGCAGTGCACGGGCTGCCCGTCTGATTGTGACACCGTGAATTGTATCGCCGATATCCGCCGCGCAGCGGCAAGCGATGCCAATTATGTACGCACCTCAACCACGGATAGCCGCTGGTTCTTCAGTCTGCGCTCACCCGATGGCCGCACAATTGCCGTCAGCCGCCACTTCATGTCCCAGCCGGAAATGGAGCGCGCCATCACCGAGCTCAAAAGCGGAACGTGATTTGCAATTTACTTCGTCCTGTCGTGCTGAAGCGCCTGTCGTGCTGGAGCGCCTGACTGCCTCAGCAGTGAGTCGAAGCACATAACCGAACTATCCGCCATCCTTGGCAGTATTTTGTGGTGCCGGGTCTTACGACCCGGCACATAAACGTGTCAGGTCGAAAGACTTGACACAACATTTAAAAAATCAGAATATAAAGAAGCATCAAACCCCCATCGATGCTTTTGAGTGTTACAAACTGGAAGAACTATCGACAAAAAAGTAAATCTACAACCAATAGTCCCCCCTTCATACGAAGGGGGGATGAGGGCTTTCACACAAAACAAAGTAGAATTAATCATTAAATTATTAGAATGCGAAAATCTCAGTCGGGGGTTTAGCTTTTGAGAATTCCGCCGTCGTTGGCAGTATGACTGCTTGGCAGTTGTTGACTGCCACTGCAGTTCACCAACGACCAAACTCAGCACATACATGATTTTTTTTGCCAAACAAATATTACAATTGCATTTAACTAAATATTATCCTAATTTTGAACATCACGCACTAGAGGGAGTTTACTCTCGGGGCATCTATGCCCTGAGAGTAAACTCTCTTTTTTTGTTTTACATAGTTCTTTTATTATTCTTTAACCTTTTAAAAGTAAGAGTGTTTAATCCTGAGTTTAACCTCAATAATGGGGTTTTTATGAACTAACATTTCTTACATTTAAAGGAGAAATAAATATGCGAAACCAAATTACGTTTATTTCAATGCTGCTTATTTTTATTTTTACATTAGAAGGTTGTGCTACAATATTTTCCGGCAGTTATGATGATGTTGATCTCAGCAGCGAACCAAGCGGCGCGAAAATACTTGTCAACGGAAAAGATGAAGGCAATACGCCAATGACAGTACGCCTTAAGAAAAGCAAAGAGTACACTATCGAATTTGTCAAAGATGGCTTCCAGACAAAATCATTGCGTATGACCTACGGACTCGGCGCAGGATGGCTAATACTCGATATCTTATCCGGTTTGGTAGGTATTATAGTAGATGCGGCAACCGGCAATTGGAATAGTTTTGATTATGATTCATACAAAGCTAATTTAAGACCCGTAGAAAAGTAATTGCAATAACTCAAGATGCCCGTTGAAAAACGGGCATCAGATTTTTAACCTTTTATAAATCTTTGTAAATATTTAAATTTAGTAATTATAAATATTAATAAAACGGGAACTATGTCCCTTGAAACAGCATACAACGCAGTTGAAAAACTTGTAAACGATTTTAAGGCTAATGAACGCCATTACCTTGCTGCTGATTATTCCGAATCACAGGCGAGGCTTGATTTCATAGATAAACTGTTCATTTCGCTTGGGTGGGATGTGAACCACGATCACCAGAAAAATCCGTATGAGCAGGAAGTAAAAATTGAACGCAGGGTAAGGGATAAAGAAACCCAGAAGCGCGCCGATTACGCTTTTTTCCTCGCGCCAAACTACCGTGACCCCAAGTTTTATGTTGAAGCTAAAAAACCATCACGCTCACTTTCAAACCCATACGATTACTTTCAGGCCATACGTTATGGGTGGAATGCCGGAACTCCGCTTGTGGTACTAACCGATTTTGAAGAATTCCACATTTTAGATTCACGTTTCAAGCCCGATATCAGATACACCAAAGAGCGTAAAGTTTTAAGTTTCCATTATACTGAATACACCGATAAGGAAAAATTCGCGAAGTTATACTACCTCTTTTCACGCGAAGCGGTCGGCGATGGCTCAATAGATAAATTTGCTGAAACCATGCCAAAGCCGCGCGGCAAAGCCGTGCAGAAAGGCTTGTTCCCCGGATCTTACCAGAGTATTGATGAATCTTTCCTTGAAGAGCTTGATGATATCCGTAACACTCTTGCCCGTTCATTTAAAAAGAAAAATCCTGCGCTCACAAGTGAAGAATTAACCGAAGCAACACAGCGCACAATTGATAGACTTGTCTTTATCCGTTTCCTTGAAGATATGCTGATCGAAGGTGAGCACCACATCAGTACCTACGGAAATAAAGGAACTGCATGGGGTGATTTCATTGCGGACTGCCGCTCACTCAACGCAAAGTATAACGGAATTGTATTCAAAGAGCACTTTATAGATCATCTCCCTCCATCAAAGGGGGGTTCTGCAATTGCCCCTGATGACAAAGATTTTGCCGAAATCTGCGAAGACCTTTCGCATGTAAACTCACCCTATAACTTCAACTCTATACCCATACACATTTTGGGCAGCATATATGAGCGTTTCCTGGGCAAGGTTGTTCACGCCACCGATAAACGCGTCACCATAGAAGAAAAGCCCGAAGTCCGCAAGGCCGGGGGAGTGTATTACACACCGCAGTATATTGTGCAGTACATTGTAAATAATACCGTTGGTAAACTTATCGAAGGCAAAACACCCGCCGAAATTTCAAAGCTCCGTTTTGCTGATATTTCCTGCGGAAGCGGTTCTTTTTTAATTACAGTTTACGATACTTTGCTCCGCTACCATAGCAGTTATTACCAGAAGCACCCCAAAGAAGCCAAAGCCGATGGCTGTATCTTAAGCAGCGGTTTGTGGGTGCTTTCGCTCAAACAGAAGCGGCAGATACTCATTAATAATGTGTTCGGAGTTGATATAGACCACCAGGCTGTTGAAGTGACACAGCTTTCACTTTACTTAAAGCTCCTCGAAGATGAAACGCTTGCAACCGCAAACGAAATGCAGGCAATGTTTAAAGAAAAAATACTGCCCGATCTTAGCAAAAACATAATCTGCGGTAACTCATTAATTGGCACAGATATTTACGATGGCAATATGTTCCCCGGTGAAGAAGAACGCAAAATTAACGCAATGAATTTTGAAGATGCGTTTCCGGCCATTATGAAAAATGGTGGATTTGATGCTATTGTTGGTAATCCTCCGTATTTTTCTTTAGATATCATTAATGCAACAGAAAAGAATTACCTAGAAAAGAAATTTCTGGAGTTTGCAACTAGACAAAGCAATATATACTTTTTCTTTTTATCAGTCGCGAGTAAGATTTTAAAGCAAAAGGGCTTAATAAGCTACATTAATGAAAGATATTATTTCAATTCAAAGAATGCAGCAAAGTTCCGAAAATATTTACAGGATAAATTTACAATACTACAAATTGTTGATTTCAAGAATGTGCAAATCTTCAAGAATGTAAATACACTTACGGTTATCAATACATTTGAAAAAGGTGGTAATCAAAAAAAAATAAATATCATTCAATTTAAACCCGAAGTACAAAAAATCAACAATAATGAAATTTTAGACCATGATAACATTGATTTTTTTGATTCAGACGCTGAAAGTTTGAGCCCTGATGATTGGGTATTCTCTAACAGTATATTGCATGATTTCAAAAGTAAGTTAGATATTCACCCAAAACTTGATGAATTTGTTCATATGGGTCAAGGTTTAACGTCTGGATTGAATGATGTGTTCATAGTGAACGAAGAGAATGTAAGAAAATACAAACTCGAAAAAGAATTGTTGAAAAAATATATTAAAACGAGAGATATTAAGCCTTATTTGATCTCATATAGAAAATTGTACTTGATTCTAACACTACAAGACACGATGATAGATGCATACCCAAACATTAAAAAGTATCTTCATGAATTCAAATCAGAGCTGATAAAGCGATATGAATTCAAGAATAATCAATCGAATTGGTATGCTATTAGCGTACCACGTAATCTAAATCTATTCCAAACAGCTAAGGAAAAAATATTAACGCCACTTTATAGCAAAGGGAATAAGTTTGGCTTTGATAATTGCGATAAAAACGCAAATTATTATGTTTTAACTGATACTTACCTATTAGTGAAAAAGGAAATCCCAATATCATTGAAGTATTTATTAGGGCTACTCAATAGCAAATTACTAAATTTCTTTAATTCAAATTTTGGCAAATTGAAGCGTGATGGGTATTTTGAATATTCAAGAAATACACTAACAAGGTTCCCAATTAGAGATATTAATTTTGATAACAATGATGAAAAGAAAATGCATGATGATTTGGTAAGTTATGTTGACCAAATATTAATTTCCAAATTTAAATTGTCAGAGTCTATTACAGATAAAGATTTAGTCTTTTACGAAAGCAAATGCAACTCGCTTGAGCGCCAGATAGACCGGCTGGTTTATCAGCTTTATGGTTTGACTGAAGAAGAAATAAAGATTGTGGAGGGGGAATAAAATAGAAATGGAAGCAATATAACAGTATGGAAAAAATTAAAAACATTCTTTTGAAATCTTGTTTAAGCTTATTCTTGTTTCTATTTATTTGCACTCTCCCTAGATGTACGAAAGATGATTCATTAAAGGAGCGCGAATTAAACTTAAAAGAAAAAGAATTAAATATTAGGGAAAAAGAGTTAGCTAAGAAAGAGAACGCTACGAACAAAGTAGAGACAGATAATAAAAGCAGTAAAGAAGAAAATCAGAATAAGCGGAAATTACAATACCTCTTTTCATCTAATGGTGGTCTTGTTGGTTATTTCAATGACGGAACAGTTGTCGGTTGTCCAAGATGTGACTTGATAAGAGAAAACGTAAAGGGCTTGTATAATAAAAAATCAAATGGGACATTTGCTATAAATAACGATGGAACACTAAACGTAAAGGGGACAGGAACAATCGATCCTAAATCAGAGGCAGGCTGGGTAATGATTAATTATAAATGGTTGGTGGACTTAGAATAGGATCAGATTGCAACTATCAATTCTAAAATTGATTCAAAACAATTAAAGGAGAGTTTTATGCAACAACCTGAAAATCAAAGTAAGAAATACACAAATTTATTTAACGACATTGACACGGGTAGAATTAAGTTACCTCAATTCCAAAGAGATTTTGTTTGGGGGAAAGAGAAAACGGCAAAACTGATTGATAGTATAATAAAGGGCTACCCAATTGGTACTTTCATATTTTGGAAAACCAGAGAGGAGTTGAGGTCGTTTAAAAATTTAGGAAATATTGCATTACCTGAAATCCCAAAGGGAGACGCCATTATGTATGTTCTTGACGGGCAGCAAAGAATAACTTCACTATATGCAATACGTAAAGGAATACGATTAACAAGAGAGGGTAAAGAGATTGATTATAAAGACATTTCAATAAATCTTGAAACTAATCCGGATACTGACGAAGAAATAGTTTTGCTCGATAAACCTGAAGAGAAACCGTTCATTTCTGTTTACAAATTATTAAATGGATCTTTGACAGAACTATTGAATAGTGGTTACAAGCAGGAGCATTTAGAAAAAATTGAAACTTATCAAAAAAGACTTACAGGATATGACTTTTCCATAATAGTAATTGACGAATATCCTATTGAGGTCGCATGTGATGTATTTACTCGTATTAATACTGGTGGTGAAGAGTTAACACTATTCGAGATTATGGTCGCTAAAACATATGACTTGCCAAGAAACTTTGACTTATCAGTGGAATATGAAAAAGTCAAGGATAACAATAATGGTGTTGAAAAAGATCTTGAAGATGCAGGTTACGAAACTATACCGCCAGTTACAATATTGCAGTGTATTGCTGCAATTCTATGTCAACAAATCAGAAGACAGGATGTTTTAAGAATTAATAAAAATGATTTTATAGATGCATGGAAAATAGTTATTTCTAGTTTATTCACCAGTGTCGATTATTTGCGAACAGAAATGAGAATCCCGGTTTCTAAACTTTTGCCTTATCATACTTTGCTAGTTCCTTTAACCTATTTTTTTGTAAAAAATAAAAACAATAAACCTACTGTTATTCAACATAAACTACTAACTCAATATTTCTATTGGGCATCCTTATCAAATCGGTTTTCGTCTGCTGTTGAATCAAAAGTAGCAAGTGATTTAAAAAAAATAGAGAGTATCCTATTGGAACAAATGCCAGTATATAGAGGTGAAGAGTTTTATGTTAATATTGAGGACTTGAAATATAAATGGTTCAGTACAGGGGATGCATTCTGTTCAGCAATTTTATGTTTGTATGCATTCTGCGAACCAAAGTCTTTCGAAAGTAATGGTATTGTAAAATTAGATAACTCAAACTTGAAATCAAGTTCAAGTAAGAACTATCATCACTTTTTCCCCAGAAGCTATCTCAAAAAACAAGAAATTCCGGATTGGCAGGCTAATTCTATATTGAATATTACACTAGTTGATGATTATTTAAATAAAAGACAGATTAAAGCAAAAGCACCGAGTAATTATATGCGTCAATTCATAAAGACCAATAAACACATAAACGATACCATGAAAACTCATTTAATTGATAATATTAATGAATATGGGATTTTAGACAATAATTATGAAAAGTTTTTATTAAAAAGGGGTGAACGTGTAATTGAGGAAATTAATAAGCGCTTACACCCGGATGTACAGATGTAGCCCTCTTCGTGCAATTTTTTTCAAAAGCGCTTCCGGGTCTTACGACCCGGCACATTTTCGCGTCAGGTCGTAAGACCTGACACAACACTTCAAATGGTTAAAAACCGCGAAGCGGTGAAATTATTGTAGCTGTATTGTCTATATAATAATCAAACCCGGAACGGGTGGCATTATGGCTGTTCTCAAATAATACCATCCCTTCGGGGTTCTTTTCTATTTTTCCCCTTGACAATGCCATCAGCATATATTATATTTACCTAAATATGCAAGAAGCATATTAATTTTTAATTTTAACCTTTATCCGTATGCCAATTCCGCAATTCTTCAAACTATTTTTCTCAACACGAATAATTTTTCGCAGCATGAATATTCATGTTGAGAATCTGACCCTCAATTTTATTCTGTTTTGCGTGATTCTCACGATGATTATTCATAGTGAGAATGCTTTCTCATCATCAATAATTCATGTTGAGAAGGCTTCGCCCGAAAAAATATTACGAATTTAGCCCGCAATCACATTCTCCCGGGTGATTCCCCCGCAAAAAAAAATATCGTTTTCACAATGAGAATCATCGTGAGAATCCCGAGGTAAGAGTAAGGGGCCTAAAGCGGGGGAGAAGCAATTTTGAGGGCAGGCAAGCCTGCCCTCTGCAAAAGCAACCTTTGCGAAATTTGCGTCTTTGCGGTTTGGTTTTTTGCTTATTAGGATCCCATTTTACATTTGACGATTGACATTTGACGTTCCGGCGTTTTGTGCCGGTCCCGCTTTTCTGCTTAGCGGGATCACGTTTGACATTTGACATTCCGGCGGTTTGTGCCGGTCCCGCTTTTCTGCTTAGCGGGATCACATTTGACGTCCCCCGTTTTTATCACTTAAATCTTTACATAAAAATCTGTATTTTCGTGGATTATTAAAACAATATGCTGACAAAACAAAGAACTATATCCAAAGCAGTTTCAATTTCAGGTATCGGTCTGCACACCGGTAACAACTCAAACATGCGCTTCGTGCCCGCGCCTGAAGATTACGGTATCCGCTTTAAGCGCGTTGATATGCAGGATTCACCCGAAATTCCCGCTGATATCGATCACGTTATCGATATTTCACGCGGCACTACCATAGCCGTAGGCGATGCCGAAGTAAAGACCGTTGAGCACGTTCTCGCAGCCATTATGGGCGCGGAAATTGATAACCTGATTGTTGAGCTTGATACCAATGAACCCCCCGTGGTTGATGGCAGCTCAAAGCCGTTCATTGACCTGCTGATCTCTGCGGGTTTCACCGAGCAGAACCAGCCGAAAGATTACCTGGTCATAGAAAACACACTGCACTATCGTGCGCCTGACGGCACTGTTGATATAGTTGCTTTCCCCCTCGATGATTTTAAGGTCACCGTAATGGTTGATTACCGCAACCCCGCGCTTGGCTCGCAATATACCAGCATGTTCAATATGGAGGAGTTCCCCGCGGAATTCGCCCCCGCGCGTACATTCTGCTTCCTGCATGAAGTGGAAAATCTGTATGAGCAGGGCCTCATACAGGGCGGCAAGTTTGAAAATGCCGTTGTAATTGTTGACCGCGATCTCTCGCCCGATCAGCTTTCGGGTTTAATGAATAAACTTGGCATCGATGAAAGTGTTGTCCTCGGGCAAAACGGCATACTGAATAACACCCAGCTTCGCTTTTCCAATGAGCCCGCGCGCCATAAACTCCTTGATCTGATCGGCGATATGGCATTGATAGGCGCGCCTATCAAGGGTCACATAATGGCAGCAAGACCCGGACATAAGCATAACATCGAGTTCGTAAAGATGCTCCGCAATCTTTACAAACAGAACAAGCTTAAAATGAAGTACCAGGCTAAAACCACAAGCGACGTTATTTTTGATATCAACGCGATCAAGAAGATGCTGCCGCATCGTTACCCGTTTTTGCTTGTTGATAAAGTTGTGGATATCGATATTGGTAAACGTATTGTTGGCGTTAAAAATGTCACCATCAATGAACCGTTCTTCCAGGGTCACTTTCCGCAAAAACCGGTAATGCCCGGTGTGCTTATCATCGAAGCAATGGCGCAAACCGGCGGCTTGCTTATACTCAACTTCTTTGATAGCTATGAAGGCAAGCTTGCTTACTTCACATCTATTGATAAAGCCAAGTTCCGCAAGCAGGTTATCCCCGGCGATCAGCTCTTCTTTGATGTTGAAGTAACTGACCGTAAGCGTAATATCTTCAAGCTCAAAGCTAAAGCATACAAGAACAGTATCAATGGCGAGCTTGCCGCCGAAGCGGAGCTTATGTGCGCAATAGTTGATGAAGAGTAAAGCATTGGAGTAGTTGAGTGGGTGAGTAGTGAAATTTATTTATTACATGTCGTGCTGAGCGGAGTCGAAGCACTAAAGACAAGAACATTTTGTATTGTTGTCCCGGCCTGACTGGCCTGAACAGTCGGGACGTCTGCTTCTAAACTATAATTATATGGGGTTACCCCCTCCAGCTCCCCCTCAAAGAGGGAGTGTTGGTACAACAAAAGTTTCACAAACAACAAACAGCCTTTAACCAAAACTACTAAAATAAAATTAACCCTATGAAACAGCCGTTTATTCCCTGCCGAAACCTTCGGCATAGTTTAGTGATTATTATTTTTATAGTTAACAAAAACGGGCATACGGTATCAATTATAACACAATCACGTTATTATATTCTTGTTATAATTTTTTATATTTGCAGAACTAATTCGGGGGAATAGTAATATGCAGAACACACGCGAAAGAGATTCACTTCAGAATTTGATCGAAGTACTGAATCTTAAAAACAAAGAGCTCCGGCTCCTCTATGAAACATCAAGATTTTTTTCTTCAACCCTTAACATCAATGAATTATACAATAAACTGTTTGATGTACTCAGGAACATTGTCGATATGCAGGATATGTTCGTTGCCCGCTTCGATGAAAATGAGCGGAAGATAAAATATATCTATCTTCGCAGTATCCTCGAGGAAGATCACATTGATGTATCCAGCATCCCTGAAATACCGCTTGCGCCTGAAGGAAAGGGAATACTCAGCGAAGCCATCAGGAAAAATGACACGATCATAATAAATGACTACCAGAAGCGCCTTGCGCAATCTAGCGTAAAGTATCACATCACCAATGAAGGCAACCTTTCCGAAAAGGATATGGGCAAGGAGTATGAGATCGAAACCGCAATGATTGTACCTATCAAACTCAACGGAAAGATCCTTGGTTTCATTACATTGATGAGCAAGAATAAAAACGAGTTTGGCGAGGAAAACCGTCCGTGGATTGAAACCATGGTTAACCAGGCGGCAATTGCCAATAAGAACGCCATACTCTTCGCTGAAGTTAACAGCGACGCCAGGGAAAAAGTTAAGCTCGAAGCCGCGCTTGAGAAAGTATCCAAAGAGCGTGAATTGCTCAGCCGCGAAGCCTCATCAAGAGTTAAAGATAACATGAAGATCATATCTTCGCTGCTGCAGTTCCAGGCAGATTACGTCAAAGACCCGGTTCATCTTGAATACTTCAAAGTAACGCGCTCTCGCGCGCAGGTACTTGCAATGGTGCAGGATAAATTGTATTCCGCTGAAAGCCTGAATGAAATTGATATTGAGGCTTTCCTCTATACTCTTATCCCGTACCTGTATTCAACATTCGATATCAGCCTTAACAGGGTATCAACATATATAAACGTTAAGCATGTTTACCTGCCGCTTGATAAAGCAATAACCTGCTCACTGATAATTAATGAACTGCTTAGCCATTCATTGCTGCATTCTTTCCCAAACAAAAAAAAGGGGAATATTACAATTGATATGCACGAGGAAAAGGATGGAAAGTACTATCTCTCTGTCCGCGATAACGGTATGGGTGTTATCTCTGCCAAAGGCAGGCCCCATACTTTCAGTATGGTGCTGGTAGGTATGTACGCCAAAAACCTTGGCGGCACATTTGAGATTGACCGCAAATCAGGTACCAGGGTCGAGATAAGGTTTTAAAAAAACGCAATCGAACTACTGTCTAAGCCAGTCTTCCAGCATTCAGGGTTCGTAAGTTGGATTTACGTTTCATCTTTAACGAGCCCTAATAAGGGCTCGATTACATTTCAAATCTACTAGTTAACCAGTAGTCGAACCCTTTCAGGGTTCGTATGTTAGTTTTGCGTTTCATCTTTAACGAGCCCTAAAAAGGCTCGATTACATTTCAAATCTACAAATTAACCCGTAGTCGAACCCTTTTAGGGTTCGTATGTTGGTTTTGCGTTTCATCTTTAACGAGCCCTAAAAAGGCTCGATTACATTTCAAATCTACAAGTTAACCCGTAGTCGAACCCTTTCAGGGTTCGTAAGTTAGATTTACGTTTCATCTTTAACGAGCCCTAAAAAGGGATCGATTACATTTCAAATCTACTAGTTAACCAGTAGTCGAACCCTTTTAGGGTTCGTATGTTAGGATAAAACTAAAAGAGCAGGCTATTCTAACCTGCTCTTTAAAAGTTTTTTGCTTTTTCACTTTTTCTTTGGCCTTTTCAACACTATTTCTTCATTCTCGCTTGCGCGCTGTAAAGATCGTTAATGATCTCTTCAGGTATCGGGTCGCCGTCATCAATCTTATAGTATGCAATATGGATATGCGTTTTTCCGTTAATTGCTTTTCTGCCTGTTCTGCCGATATAACCGATATCATCACCGGCTTTTACCAATTGACCCGGTACGACAAAAACGCTGTCGAGGTGCGAATAATAAAATATAGCTTCGCTTTCAGGGTCGAATAACTTAATGTAATTTCCGCTTCTCAGAAAGTCAGCCCTGAACCAGGTGGAGTATGTAGAAAGCACGATCCCGGTTACCATAGCGACCGCAGGCACCTGCCTGCCGGTGGAATCTTCGAAGCTGTTCGTGTCTTTATCCAGAATAAATACATCATGAGCGGGATGTCCTTTAAATTCACCACCCTGGAAATAGCTGAAGAACTGATCTTTGTAATCCTTGCCGTCTGAGCGGTATGAATACCATGTAAAATCCCTCATCGGGAAAACCCAGTCGCTGCGCTTCGTGCCCGGCACACCGTAAGTCTTGAACTCTTTTTTGCCAAGCTTAACGTACAGCTTTATGGAATCCATCGCGGCATCTTCATCAATTTTCCGGTCACGGATAAGCTGGTCAGTTTTGTGCCAGCGCTCAAATACGCTCTGCGCACCGGTTTCTGATTGTAAAACTAAAATGGTGGTTAAAACAAGTAGTATTAGTTTCATGCTGATTAATTATAGTTAATTAACTGAATTTGTAAACTTAGATGTAGTAATAAAATAATTATGGATAGCGATCTTACATGAATCTGTTTATATCTTTAATAAGCAATCTGTTTAGTCCATAGCTCCGGCAGCGATCTCTTCAGTGATAGTGGATTTATCCTTTTCAGATACCTTCACTCTATCCCTTGGCTTATCCTTCAGTTTGAAATAAGCCAGCACCCCTGATGCTGCAAGTATAATTCCGCTGAGAATAAACATAAAGTCAATACTTGTTACCGAAGCTATAAAACCGCTTGAAATTGGGCCAAGCAGGTTGCCCAGCATAGTAAAACTCGAAGCAATTCCCATCACTCCGCCTTTTTTCTCATTAGGGATGGATTTATTGATAAATGAAAACAGCGAAGGCAATACTCCGCCGATACATAAACCCAGTAAAGCGCGGATCGGAACAAGCTCCCATACACCTGTTGTCACAACGTGCAGCGCGTATCCCGCACCGGCGCCTATCAGCGCCCATAACAGATTCCTTCTTATATCGCGCCTGTCATTTAACTTACCCCAAAATGACGAAGATATAACCTGGAATAACCCTACAACACCGAATATTGATCCGGTGATTGTCGCAAGGTAAGCTGTTTCTCCAACCCTTCCCTCTATGAATAGCGCAAAGAGCGGCTGTATCATAGATATTGCCGCCGCAGAAACAACAAGAAGAAGCAGGGCATATTTTAATCTGATATTTTGGAACACAAATCTGTAGTTATCCCAGATTGCGGCTTCTTTATTCCGTGAAGTGTTCATTTCCTTTACGTAGGCCCAAACCAATATTCCGCTAACAGCGCACATTGCAGATGTAATGAAGAACACATTCCTGTACCCGAAGGCATCAGCCATCAACCCGCCAATGAAGGGTCCCAGCAGATTACCTGCGGCTGTGGAACTTGCAAGGAAGCCAATTGCGTAGCCTGATTTTTCCTTGGGTGTGTTTGATGAAACAAGCGCAAGCGCTGCGGCTATAAAGCCGCTGAGCGCACCCTGCACCATCCTGAATACGAACAGCTGCCCCACATCCTGCGAAAACCCTATCAGCAGCTGCGATACCGCAAGCCCGAAGATAGCGCGGAGCACCATCTTCTTCTTGCCGACTCTATCGCCAAGCCAGCCCCAAACAGGGGTGGCTATCACAGCAGTAATGAAGACTCCGGATACTACTAGTCCGCTCCATCTTTTTACTTCGGTTAGTTCTGTTACTCCAAGATCTTTTACAAATAAAGGAAGGAAAGGTATTACCATACTCATGCCTATCATGGCAATTAACTGCGCTGACCAGATTATGTAAAGATTTTTGCGCCAGCTTATTTCCAACGGGTATTCCTGTTTTTCGGTAAGTTCATCAATATCTATAACTTTGCTACTAAAATAATAATTCCAAATGACCTTTTAAATGTTTAAATTTTGCATACTTTTTTATTAACTTTGCTATAAATTTGTAGTTAAATAAACCAACTATCTGATTTTTTGTCTAAACAAAGGAAGTATTTCGTATTTATTCTGGTATTTTTCATACTTTATTGCTTTTTCCTAAGCTGGAGCTTCTTATTCCAGAACGTTGATGACGCGTATATTTCTTACAGGTACGGTAAGAATTTAATGGAAGGCAAGGGACTTGTTTATAACCAGGGTGAATACGTGGAAGGTTATACGAATTTTTTGTGGACAATTATAACCGCCCCGTTTACACAGATCAAGTCTGTGGACGTATCTATTTTCTCAAGTACGCTAGGTTTGCTCATTTCAATGGCAAATATTCTGATGGTAGCCCTTATCGCAAAGATGTTCAGCGGAAATCTAATAAGGTACCTGAAGTATCTTATTTTGCTGCCAGCCTTGTTTATGGCACTTGATGACTCAATTGCGTTTTGGGCAATCGGGGGGATGGAGTTCCCGCTATATACGCTTTTCATTCTGGGGATAACTTACAGCTACTTCAGGATAAATGACAGTAAAAAGTATCTTTTTTATATGATCGCGCTGCTTATGCTCTGTACCCTAAGCAGACCGGAAGGCAATATGATAATTGTCATAACCCTTGCGCATATGTTCCTGTTCAGAAAGCGTATAAATGATTTCTGGAAAGTGTTCTTTACCATCGTAATTGCTTACGCATTGTTTTGCGTTGCGTATTACGGATTTAAATATATTTTCTATGGGCAGCTTATACCAAATACTTTCTATGCAAAGGGAGTTACTGATTTTAAAATGAATCTTGTACTCGGTACTAAATATCTTGCGCTTTGTGTTGGAACGCGGATCTACATTTTTATTTTTATTTTGTTTATCCCTTTCAAAAAAGCTTTCACTGATAAGAAGCAATCTTACCTTGTCGGATTTGTTGTGATATATATATCATATATTGTTGCAGTAGGCGGTGACTGGATGATTGCCAACAGGTTCTTTGTACCCATAATACCAATGCTATATATATTAAGTGTAATCGGATTCCTCAACGTTATAAGCAAGATCAGCGATTATCTTAAAAATGAATCAAAGGCAATTAGAATAGCCAGGATAACGGCTTCTGTTATGGCTATAGCTCTTTTTATTTCTACTTTGAGCTTGCTGGAATATAAACAGCTTATAATCAAAGATAACAATGCACGCTATGAAATGCAGTGGTCTATGTTTGGTAAATGGCTTAATATGAATGTTGATCCAAACACGATTATTGCCGTTGGACCCGCGGGCAAGATCCCCTATTATTCAGAATTATATACAATTGATATGTGGGGTTTGAACAATGATTATATTGCTAAAACCGATTCAAAGCGTTTGCAGGCAGGACATAAAAAGTTCGATATTGAATATGTGCTATCCCTTGATCCTGAATATATTATAGGCTATGCGGGATTTACTGATGAGGATATTTCGGAAAAGTATGAGAAATTCAATGCACCCGAAGACAAGTACAAATGTGATGATGTCGTATTCAGATTGAAACCTGAATTCAGGAAAGTGAAATGAAAAATATCAATACCGCATTCATACTGGCCGCGGGTTTCGGCACCCGGCTAAAGCCTTTTACTGATAACCTGCCAAAAGCACTTGTTGAATATAAAGGTAAACCAATGATAGAAAATGTAATCACCAGGCTTAAAGCTTACGGTGTTACAGATTTTTACATTAATACTCATCACTTTGCGGAAAAAATGGAAGAGTATTTTGCCAATAGGGCAGGAGATGAACGGATTAAGCTTATTTATGAAAATGAAATTCTCGGTACAGGTGGCGCGCTCAAGAACGCTGCAAAGTATCTTTCTGCAGTTGAGAGTTTCATTTTATACAATACCGATGTTGATACAGAAATTGATTTAAATGAGTTTGAGAATTTTCATTCCTCGGCTAATCCCATGGCAACCCTTTGTGTTCAGGATCGCAAAACTTCGAGGTATCTTATCTGTAATAATGAGGAAAAAATTATCATTGGCAGGACTGAAAACGGGAAAAATAAGTTCTATTTACCGGATAATTTAAAACATAATGGGTATTTACTAAGAGCATTTTGTGGTATTCACTTAATAAATAGTTCAATTTTCAATTATTTATCCCATGAAACAAATTCCTTTGATATTATTCCCTTTTACATGAAATTGATCGAAAAATCTGAAAAAATCCGTTTTTTTGATGTTTCTGGTATCCTATGGAAAGACCTGGGAGTTCCGGAAAATCTCTAATTTAACCCTAACACTCATATTTAAATAGTGTTTACAGGTACAAAAAACATTCATGTATATTTTTCCATGACTTTTCATCATAGAATGTTTGGATAAATTTACCTTATGATTTATATTTGTAACAATTGGGGGAATCAAAAATTAAAAGGAGAACAAAATGAAACATTTCAAACTGCTTGCAGTTTTAACTGCATTTATGTTTACCGGTGTCTTATCTGCTCAGGATAACATCGGATCTACACCAAGCACAAACACACCCACAGCAATAGAACAGCAGCGCGGCCAATACCATGAAAGCGATGCATTCTATCCTGCTTCGCTTGAAGATCAGCTCAAAGCTGCTCAGGAATCAGGCAATTCTTTTGAAACAAACAGAATAATGCAGGAAATGAACAGCAAAATTCCTGCTCAGAACAAATTCCCATCACAGTTTAATAATGGCGATAGCCCGGTAACAGATGTACCGGCTCCGTTCAACCCTGATTGGTATACCTCTGATGTTACGGTTCATAGTGGCGATATTAAATTTGGTGACCCATATTTCCGTCAGATCGATATGAAGATGGGCGAGGATGGCAATATGTATATTGCTCTCAACAGAGCTCCTGTATCAGGTACAAACGGCAGAATAGATGTTTACAGATCTTCAAATGGCGGCGCTAGTTGGGTATTTTGCCAGGGCGTTCAGTCGGCAACAGCATATTTTGGCACTGTAAGCCTTTTGGTTGAAAGCCGTAACAATTCTGTTGGAGATTCCACGAGATTGTTCGTATTCTATACAAGAAGCACCGTAGGCAGTAATAACAACGATGCAGCTATAAATTTTGCCAGTTTCACAAGAACAGGCGGAGGGTTTTATTCTGCTTCTATAGCAACACCCCCTGCCGGTCAGGAGTATTCATTTGCTTCAGCAGTTAGTGATGGTGCTTTTTATACTTCAGCTACATGGGTCGGAGTAATGTGCACAGAATCAGATAATGCACTTACCACCACTAATGCTTTTAGATATTACAGAAGTGTTGATTGGGGCGCTAACTGGACCGGTGTGACTTTTTCATCGGGATTTAATGATTTCTATCCAAGCGCGGAACTTAGACCCGGTTCCAGCTCATCAAACGATTCAGTATGGATCGCTGTTGAAAGAAGACTCTCAGCAACACAATATGAGATCAGAATTGTTAGAACACCATGGACTCCTACTGCATCGAGTAATACTTATTTCGTAACTTCAGGCGGTGCAAATGTAAAATACGAAAAACCTGCTTTGACAGTTAAGCAGAATCGTTCAACTGACTCAGCTATGTTCACCGTAACGAAAAATGGTATTTCTTATTATTGCCCCACAGTTAATGGCGGCGGTTCATGGGATACTGATTTTAGTTTAGGTGGAGCATCCAATGGTAATAACAAAGCGTTTACCTGGTGCTCTTCAAATCCCTCGGGTTCTGAGCCATTTAACGGGATTTGGATTTCAAGTGACGGTGATTCTCTCAATTTGAGAATTGGCGGCAGGATTGGTAACTTAGGAACTACTGTTTACAAACGAAACAGTAATTCAGCCTCAACATCAGTATCGCCTACTTGTATAGTGTATTCACCTGTTTCTACAACAAGCTTATGCGCATTTTCATACGCCGGATTGGGACCTGTGAATGTATATGCTAACCAGGAAGCTTTGATCACCGGTATTAACCAGAACGGAACTTCAATTCCTGAGAACTTCTCATTATCACAAAACTATCCTAATCCGTTTAACCCGGTTACAAATATCAAGTTCAATTTGCCTGAATCAGGTTACGTTAAACTTGTAGTTTTTGATGTTATGGGTAGAGAAGTTGCTACAATGTTAAATGAAAACATGAATGCAGGTTCATATACCGCTGATTTTGACGCATCACAGCTTTCAAGCGGTATATATTTCTATAAATTAATTACAGCTGATTTTACCGATACAAAGAAAATGATGTTGGTAAAATAACTTAGTTATTTACAGAAACACAAATACTGTATTAATAAAGTAATCACATAGATCAGTTATTGATAAGCCTCCGTAGAAATACGGGGGCTTTTTTGTTCCAAAACCTGCAATTTGGAATTGAAAAACTTAACTATTACAGGTATATTTATATATTATTTTTTAAGAAAATTAGAATAGTTTATGAAACCATGGGCTTTAGTGTTAGGCGCTTCCAGCGGGTTTGGCGGTGCTGTTTCTCTTGAACTTGCGAAGCATGGATATAATATTTTCGGAGTTCACCTTGACAGGGCGATTACTATACCCGATGTAAAAAGCCTGATGAGGAAAATTGAACACACAAAACAGCATGCTGTTTTCTTTAACATAAATGCTGCAGATGCGATCAAACGAAATGAGGTTTTAGATGAAATTTCCGAAAGATTAAAGGGACATGAAAAAGGAAGTATAAAAGTTCTTGTTCATTCACTGGCTTTTGGAACATTGAAACCTTTCATTGCAAAAGCACAAACAAACTGTATATCACAGGCTCAGATGGAAATGACACTTGATGTCATGGCGCATTCATTGGTTTACTGGACCCAGGGATTGATATTCCGTAACCTTCTTGCTGAACATGGCAGGATTTTCAGTTTAACAAGCGCCGGTTCCCATTCTGTGATACCGTTTTACGGTGCTGTTTCAGCAGCTAAAGCTGCTCTTGAAGCCCACACCAGGCAGTTGGCATATGAGCTTGCCCCAATGAAGATCACTGCAAATTCTATAATGGCAGGTGTTACCGATACACCGGCGCTGCAGAAGATTCCCGGCGCAAAAAACATGATTGATGCAACTAAACTCAAAAATCCGCAGGGCAGATTAACACATCCCGAAGATGTTGCCAAAGCTATCCTCATGCTGTGCTCTGAAGAGGCAGGTTGGATCTCAGGTAATATGATAGGCGTTGATGGCGCTGAAGATATCATCAACTTTACCGGAGAAAAGGTTGCACACCATATAAAATAGATTTTTTTACTGCAACGCTCTTTTATAAATGTTATATCTAAATTATACAGGTTATGTTCGAATTTGGATTTACTGAGGAGCAATTAATGCTCCGCGAAATGGTTCGTGATTTTGCTATAAATGAGCTGAAACCGATAGCTCAAAAAATTGATGAAAATGAAAAGATCCCTCCCGAAATCATTAAAAAACTGGGTGAGTTGGGACTACTTGGAGCTTCTATTCCTGAACAATATGGCGGCGGCGGATTTGGTGAAGTAGGTTATTGTATTATGCAGGAAGAAATCTCCCGCGCATGTCTTTCAACTGCCACCTTTATAGGCGCGCACCAGTCAATTGGCACTAATGCAATTTTGTTAGGCGGCACGGAAGATCTGAAACAAAAATATGTTGTTCCTCTCGCAAAAGGAGAAAAGATCGGGGCATTCTGTCTAACTGAAGTTCAGGCCGGCTCTGATTCTTTTAATGTCAAAACTACTGCTACACCCGATGGTGACCATTGGGTTATCAACGGCGATAAAATGTGGATTACGAACGGCGGCATCGCTGATATTATTTCCGTGTTTGCAAGGACACCTAAGGGTGTTACAGCCTTTGTAGTGGAAACTGCAATGCCGGGGTTTTCGGCGGGTCCACCCGAAAAGAAAATGGGTATAAGGGGCAGCACCACAAACGCTATTACATTTGATAATGTCAGGGTCCCTAAAGAAAACATGATAGGCACCGAAGGCAGGGGATTCTTGATAGCTATGAAAACACTGGATGCCGGAAGACTTGGACTTGGCGCAGCTACACTGGGCGCTGCCAAGGAAATGCTTGAAATGTCTTCCAGGTACGCCAAAGAGCGCGTCCAGTTTGATCATCCAATCAGCCATTTCCAGGCTATACAATTCATGCTTGCTGAAATGGCTACAACAATTTACGCAATGGAATCCATTATTTACCGCACCGCTGTTGATTATGACCTCAAAAAGAATATCAGCATGCATTCTGCTATGGTAAAACTGTTCTGCTCTGAAGGGCTTGATAAAGTTGTTGATTTCGCTGTGCAGATACACGGCGGAATGGGGTACTCCAGGGAATATCCGATCGAAAGGTTTTACAGGGATTCCAGGATCAATAAGATCTTTGAAGGAACAAACGAAATTCAGAAAGGTATTATAGCCCGCGATATCCTAAAACATAACGGCGTGTTGTAAATACTGATAATTAATAAAGTAATATCTATACAAAAATGAAAAGATCACTGTTCTATATTTTTCTCATAACGCTTTCTCTCAGCCTGATCGGCTGCCTTACAGTTGAAACAAAAGAATACTCGTTTAAACTTAAAGAAGGAAGATCCGGCAGCGGAAAGATCAAATATATTAATATCATGCATACAATGGATTCGGCTTCAACAGTAGAAGCTGAATACGAAGATCTTATGACAAACTATCTAAACGGTAAAAAGCCTGAAGATGAAATGCCTGGTGTCAAAAATGTGAAGAAGAGATTGTTCGAAGAAGATAACCACCTTTGCGGTGAAATTACTTTTGACTTTGATGATATTACCACCCTTAAGTTCTTTGACTATAATGGCAAAGTTTGGGCTTATTCACTCGGCGGCGGAAGCTTTTTTGGCGGAAGCGAATCATATTTCACATCTAACGGAACTTTCGGCGGCGAAAATATGCCTGTGATCTTCTGGGATGGTAACAGTAAACAATTTGAGTTCAAAACCACAGTTGCGCAGAACGATAAAAAGAACGAAAGCCTGCTTGATATCTGGAAAATGAAGAACGACAAGTAGTATTCTATTGTCATTCCTGCGCAGGCAGGAATCTTTATTAAAGAGACCTAAAAATGAGGTCTCTTTTTTTATAACTGTATTGAAGCTCTTTGTCCCGCTATGTGTGTATTGTTAATTTTAAATATTCTTAGGTAGTAATGTTTCTAGCTTTTCAACTCTTCGCCTCAGATCCCTGCTTCTATAGATCAACTGAAATATGACAGCTGAAAGAAATAATATTATACTAACAAAGAAAAATCCGATCCTGTAAAAAACTATCAGAAGTTCATTCATCGGATTATATATATTCTTCACAAAAACTTCACTTTTTGTCCGTTGATATTTGCTTTCGTCGATCTCATCACTGGAAAAGATATTTTTTATCTTTTCAATTTGCAGCTGAACCTTTTTTACATTGAACAGCATATCATCAATTCTGCTGTCAATGGAATCCATAGAAGCCCTTTTTACCCCGGCGGTTTCAAGTGTCCTTACCGAATAATTGTTGAACACCGGTTTCGTTAACGAACCGCCCAGGATGACAGTCAATAGCAGCAAAGCTGCTACTCCGTATAGTAATTGATATAAATTTTTCATGATTTGACTAAATTGTTAAAATTTACAGCACTTACTATAACAATTAAATACTCAGAATTTATCCAAATTAATTCAATTGAATAACTCATAAAAATTAGGTAAATTTGTATAAATAAGGGAAAATCGATGTTTTTCCAAAGGATGCACCCCTAGCTACTGCCTGCGCTTCGCTATGGCAGTCAGGCAACTGGATAGAGCATCTGATGCAGTCTATCCCGCTAACCAGCGGGAGATCAGAAGGTTTTATTTAAAGTTTGAATTAATAGTTTAATAAAAATGCACCCGTAGCTCAACTGGATAGAGCATCTGACTACGGATCAGAAGGTTTGGGGTTCGACTCCCTACGGGTGTACTGATAAAGCAGGCATATAGTGCCTGCTTTTTATTTTCAGAACCTGCACAGTCTCACTTTTGTTTTTCTTATTAAAAGAGGGATATCATGGCTGAAGAATATAAAGAAATGATCCAAAACTGGAATACCGAAAGCAAAGAAGGTGTTGACATTCTTGCAGATAAATACGGTAATCCCGATGAGATAACCAACTCACAGGTAATTTGGTATAACAACGGTCCCTGGGCTAAAACGGTGGTGTATGAAGCGCGCGATGATCATCACTTTCCAATGAAACACACCGACTTTGTCGAACAGTCAATTTTCTATTATGTAACCCCCGATAAATTCACTGAACTCGCTGAGTTTGATGGAAGTGTGACCTGTAAACGAACAGCTGGAATGATCTCAGCGAAGTGTCATGATGAAGAAGCCAATTTTCTTGCGCTTAATCTGGCGCATGATATCAATACTAATAAAAAGACTGTTGAAGAAGCACGGAATTATTATGTACAGGCAATGAAGGATTACAGAGCTAAAAAGGATGTTCCGTATATGCAAAGTCTTCAGTTTGAACCGCTCAAAAAACAGGAATCGCAATATTTAGATCAGGAGCTGGTTAAAAAAGAGGAACTGGATGAAATTGAAGAATCAAATAAATGACCTAAAAGCTTATTTTGCAATATCTCCGGCAGCGCTTTTATCAAGATACCAATATAAATTTCCGTTCAATGGTTCAACCATAGCGGCAGGGTACCGGTCCACCGGTTCTGTAACTCGGACTATTTCATTTATTACAATTGATTTGTTCTTACCACTTACCAAAAAATAAACATTCTTTGCATTGTTTATCAAAGTTCCTGTCATAGTGATTCTTGTATTCCCGGTTCTAGGCTGAATAGCTATATCGTATAATTTATCTGATGTGAGCAAATTCATCTGATTTGGAAAAATAGAAGCAGTATGTCCGTCCTCACCAATTCCCAGCAGTATTATATCAAAAGAGGGGAGAGAGCCGCTTGCGGGAACATTATGCTTAACTAATTCAGAATATCTTTGAGCTTCCTTTACGGGATCAGCTTCGCCTTTTATCCTGTGCAGCCTCGCCGGTGAGATATTTACATTTCTAAAGAGTGTATTGTAAGCATTTCCAAAATTACTATCCGGAGATGATACTTCAACACAGCGCTCATCTACCCAATAGAAATTTAATTTATTCCATTCGATCCTATCCTTATAATCAGCAGCAAGTATTTTGAACAACTCTATCGGAGTATTCCCGCCTGAAAGGGCAATATTCAATTCGACATTTTCTTTATGCAATTCACCTATCTTCTCGGTCAGTACTTTCGCAAAACCCGCCGCTAATTCCTTCGGTGAATCAAATATTACAATATTCTTCTCAGCCATTCAAAACGATCTTACCCTTCATATTATTATCTGTTATCTGTTAATTGATCAAAGCTCGCAGTAAATACCGTCATCCGCAAGATTCTTGCACGGATAGCGCCATGAAGTATTATCACCGCCATCTATTAATTTATCGGCAACATCGGGACCCCATGTCCCGGCCGGGTAACCATAAATCTTCACAGAGCCGTTATCAGTCCAGGCTTTCTGTATCGGTTCAACAAACTTCCATGCTTCCTCTACTGCATCTGCCCGCAAGAACAGGGTTGAGTCGCCAACCATACAGTCATAGATCAATCTCTCGTATGCCTCCGGAATGTAAACATTTGTGATATCTTTATAATGGAAATCCATACTTACATTATGAACTTTAAATCCGGACCCGGGTTCTTTCATACCGAATTTAAGCAGTATCCCTTCATCAGGCTGGATGCGAAGGATCAACTGGTTATCACTGTTGTTCTGGCTTTCCTTAAACAGGTAATGAGGCGTTTTCCTGAAATGAATAACAGCTTCAGTAACCCTGGTTGGCAAATGTTTGCCTGTTCTTATGTAAAAGGGAACGCTGCCCCATCTCCAGTTATCTATGTAAAATTTTATCGCCGCATATGTTTCAACTCTTGATTCAGGGTCAACGCCTTTTTCTTCCCGGTACGCCTTAACAATATTTCCGTTAATCACTGAACTGATATATTGACCCCTTATCACATTACTGTCAACCTCTTCAGGTTTAAGTTTGCGCAGGGATTGCAGAACCTTCAATTGCTCATTTCTCACTGCGTCTGAATCAAACGATGAAGGCGGCTCCATCGCTATCAAAGTTACAAGTCTGAGTAAATGACTCTGCACCATATCCCTTAAAGCGCCTGCTGTTTCATAATACCCGCCGCGGTTTTCTATCCCTATGTTCTCAGAAGATGTTACTTCAATATGATGGATATAATTCCTGTTCCATATTGGCTCAAATATACCGTTTGCGAAACGTGTTACCATTATATTCTGCACGGTTTCTTTTCCAAGGTAATGATCAATTCTGTATATCTGGTCTTCTTCAAAAACTCCGTGCATTACCTTATTCAATTCAATCGCTGAGTTAAGGTCATAACCGAAAGGTTTTTCCACAATTATTCTGCAGAATCCCCCGGCACTTTTGTTCAGCCCTGCTTTCCCAAGATTTAATGTTATTTCCGGAAAAAGCGCAGGAATTGTCGCAAGGTAATATATGTAGTTGCACTCGCTTCCGCACGTTCCGCTTAACGAGTGTATTTCTTTGCTTAATTTCTCATATCCCTCAGCATTCTTAAAATCCATAGGGAAGTAATGAAGTTTCCCGGTGAATTCCGCAACCTTATTGTCTGGTGAATCTTTATCTGATTCCACTATTGCCTCGCCCATAAGCTGCCTGAACTCCTTGGTATCAAATTGAGAACTGGCCGTACCCAGAACAGCGAATCTTTCAGGTAAATTGTTCTGCTTGTAAAGATCGTAAATCGCAGGGATAAGTTTCCTTTTGGTGAGATCTCCTGATGCTCCAAATATTACTATAACGCAATTTTCGGGTTTCTTCAATGTATGCTTTCTTTGTGGATCAATTTTTTGTATAACATTTGTTGATATATAATAATCTATTTTCCAATTGAACTGAATTTGATAAACTGATCAGAGCCCTGGTTAAAAGAACAATTACAGCCTGCAACCGGAATCCAATAACTCACTTATCTTTAATAACTCTATGGCCGCCGAACTGATTTCGCAGCGCAGCCAGTACTTTCATCGCAAATGAATCCTGCTGCCGTGACTCAAACCTTGTGAATAGCGAAGTTGTTATCACATGGGCGGGCACGTTCTGCTCAATTGCTGCTTCAACAGTCCACCTGCCTTCGCCGCTGTCTTCAACGTAACCTTTGATGGATCCCAGACCGGGGTCTTCCCGGAACGCTTTTACCGCAAGCTCAAGCAGCCAGGATTGAACAACACTTCCGTGCATCCAGCCGCTTGCTACTTTTTCCACATCTATGTTATATGGAGAAGTTTTGATGATCTCAAATCCTTCTGCATAGGCTTGCATCATACCGTATTCTATGCCGTTGTGAACCATTTTCACATAATGTCCCGCGCCGCTCTCTCCGCAGTAAGTATAGCCGCCTTCCGGGGCAAGCGATTTGAAAACGGGGTAAATGTATTCAACGGCTTCTTTGCTGCCGCCCGTCATCAGGCTGTATCCGTTTTTAAGTCCCCATACACCGCCGCTTGTGCCGCAATCAATGAAATTTATACCAATAGCCGCAAGCTCTTCCCCTCTTTCACGGGTTCGCTTCCAGTATGAATTGCCACCGTCAATAATAATATCACCGCTCTTCATCAGAGATTTAAGTCCGTTTATATTCTCATCAACCGGACCTCCTGAAGGAACCATCAACCATACAATCTTTCTTTCAGGCAATTTGCTTATCAGGTCGCTTAAGGAATCAGATCCCTCTGCGCCTTTACTCACTGCAGTTTCTATTTCAGGCCGGGTTAAGTTGTAAACAACAACTTCATGACCATCATTTAGCAGGCGCTCTGCCATATTGCCGCCCATTTTTCCCAGTCCAACAAATCCTATTTTCATAGTTAAAACTCCGTTTTAGTGTATAAATATATTCAGGGCTTATAATATAAAATAACATTCTTAACCATAAAAGTCACTGAAGCATATTAAAAATTGTTACTGATAGAAGCTATTTTTGATTTTTAGATATTTATCAAACTAAATATTGATTTTGGTCATAAAATTCACTTCATATGTGGTTTATATTTGAGCGTCAACCTGATCTTCAGGATAGTAGCTGCTGTAAAGAATTGAGAAAGGAGGATATCCGGAATGCCGATGAAAATAGCATCAAGCTGTGAAAACTGCGGACTCTGTGAGATACTCTGTCCCTATAACGCGATCTATCCCGCGGGCGTTAATTGGCGCAAGATTCACAACAGGTACTTCATTTTTTGCGATGAAGATCTTGTTCACGATGATTTCTGGTCGCCCGCTCATTGTTATATTGTTCCTGATAAGTGCACTGAGTGCCTTGGGAAATACCCGGAACCCATTTGTAAAACAGCTTGCACCAAAAATGCTGTGATGAGCGATAATGTTCACTGGGAAAGCGAAGAACATCTCTACGCTAAAAAGGAGTATCTTGAAACTATGCCGGGATGGATGTGAATATGAATGCTCATGTAATACATTCCATCTCGCACTTCGCTACAAGGAAAAATTCCGGTAAGGTTATAATTCACAGGAATTCAAAAAATATTCTTTCAATATTGTTTGATGAGGTGAACTTCAGTGAGGATAATTTTGTAAAACTGAAACACGAACTGAACTCAAAGCACAAATTTATCCGGTTGAATCATTCAGATTCACATAATGAAATTTTCAGTGTGTACACATGAAATTATGAAGGTAGAATATTCTGAAAGATCATGTTGCTAAATATGCCAGATATCTTTGGAATACTCTTTTATTGCCCTGTCACTCGAAAATTTTTCCATCCTTGCGGAATTTATAATTGACATTTTTGTCCACATTTCAGCATTCATATATGCCAATTCAACCCTCTTCTGTGCAGTCGCATAGGCTTCGTAATCTCTCATTACAAAATAATAATCACGGTAGAGAAGCTCATTTACAATAGGATCAAAAATCCCCGGTTCTGATTTATTGAAATAGTTGGTTTTCAGCATGTCAACAATCTGCTTAAGCTCCGGATTTGAATCATAGTATTTCACCGGAGTGTAGCCTGATTTTCTGGCTTCCATAATTTCATCTGCTGTTAACCCGAAAATGAAAATGTTGTCATCGCCAACTTCGCTTTTTATCTCAACATTCGCGCCGTCAAGTGTCCCTATTGTGATCGCCCCGTTAAGTGCAAATTTCATGTTACCGGTACCCGATGCTTCAAATCCCGCGGTTGATATCTGCTCCGAGAGATCGCTTGCGGGAATGATCCTCTCAGCTAAAGTAACGCCGTAATTCTTTATGAATAACACTTTTAATTTATCGCCTATAACGGAGTCATTATTAACATGCTCTGCCACTGCATTTATAAGCTTTATTATTAACTTCGCCATATAGTAGCTTGGCGCGGCTTTGCCGCCGAAAATTACGGTCCTTGGTACATAAAACTCACCAGGATTCGTTTTTATCCTGTTGTACAGGGATATTACATGAAGCACATTCAGCAGCTGTCTTTTATATTCATGAAATCTCTTTACCTGTGAATCAAATATTGAATCCGGATTCAGCTCAATCTCATGGTTCTTGCTAATGAATTCCATAAGCCTGAGCTTATTGTTATGCTTAATTTCGCGCCACTTCCTGCGGAATTTCTCATCCTCAGCGAATGCTTCAATCTTCCTCAGCTCCGCAAGATCTGTTACCCATTTTGTGCCGATTTTGGATGTTATCAGTTCGCTTAATTCCGGGTTTGCCTGCAGCAGAAATCTGCGAATCGAAATACCGTTGGTTTTATTGTTGAATTTTCCCGGCTGGAAATTGTTGAGATCCGGGAAAATATATTTTTTAAGTATGTCAGAATGAAGCTCCGCTACACCGTTGGTTGAGTGACTGCCTACAATTGCCAGGTTTGCCATACGCACGTTGTTCCCTGATGTGCTCTGGTGTATTATAGCCATCTTAGCTGTTACGTTTTCATCAGAAGAATATTTTTCCTTAACTTCTTCAGTAAACCTGCGGTTTATCTCAGTAATTATCTGCATATGCCGCGGAAGCAGTGTATGAAGCAGACTCTCTGACCATTCCTCTAAAGCTTCGGGTACTATAGTATGATTGGTATAAGCAAATACTTTCTGCGTAATATCCCAGGCATCTTTCCATTCGAGCCCCTCATCATCCATTAATATCCTCATCAGGTCAGGGATAGCTATCGCAGGGTGGGTATCATTAAGCTGTATAGCAGCCTTTTCAGGCAGCAGTTTAAAATCGGTGTTGTGCAGCTTAAAATTATAGATTATATCCTGAAGTGTTGCCGAAACAAAAAAGTACTGCTGGCGAAGCCTTAAAATTTTTCCCTGGGGAATTGAATCATTGGGATATAAAACTTTTGAAATGGTTTCGCTCAGGTTTTTGTTTTCAACCGCTGAAAGGTAATTGCCCTGGTTAAAATTGTTCAGGTTAAACTCATCGGTTGATTTTGCCTGCCACAGGCGGAGTGTGTTTACCGTTTTATTCTGATAGCCCGGAACCGGTACATCATTTGCAATTGCAAGAACATCATCAGTGTTTACCCAAGTGTAACGTGTTCTGCCCGTTTCATCAAAATATGTTGATACCGCCCCGCTGAACTTTACTGTGTAAGTAAATTCAGGTCTTACTACTTTCCATGGATTCCCGTACCTCAGCCAGTGATCCGGTTTTTCTATCTGGTAACCATTTTCAATATCCTGTTCAAATATTCCGTATTCATATAGTATGCCGTAACCGTAAGCGGGTAATTCAAGCGTAGCCAGTGATTCCATATAACATGCCGCAAGTCTGCCTAAGCCGCCGTTGCCTAACCCCATATCAGGTTCTTCACGCATTATCTTATCGAGATCATATCCAAAGCTTTCAAGCAGCTTGCGCGTTTCTTCGTATAGCCCCAGATTTATCAGAGAATTTCCAAGCAGGCTTCCCATCAGGAATTCAAGTGAAAGGTAATGAACTTTCTTTACATTATTCTCATTATATTCATTCTGTGTATTTAACCAGTTTCTTGTAAGCCTGTCGCGAATGGCCATTGAAATAGCCTCAAGGATATCATGATCTGTAACAGTGGTTCTGTCTTTAACCAGGTCAAACTCAAGGCGTTCAGCGAATTGCGTTACAAGAGAGCTTTGTTTAACTTTTGCCCCGTCAGTAAAAAAAATTGATGTGTTGTTGTTTTTCATTTAACAATAAAGTTGGAATTGAAGTAAAGGGAAACTAATAAATTCTGTCAGAAATCAAAATCCCTGCCAATATCTTTGAAATTCGGCGCCTCAAGATCTTTAGGTGAAACCAGCGGCTCTGTTACGTTCCAGTCGATGCCCAGTGTTTTATCACTGAATAATATGGCGCGTTCACTTGCCTTATCGTAATAGTTGGTACACTTATAATGGAATGTCGCTGTATCTGAAAGCACCGAAAAACCATGGGCGAAGCCCGGCGGTATCCAGAGCTGATCATGGTTTTCATCCGAAAGTTCCGTCGCTACGTATTTACCGAAAGTAGGGGAGCCAAACCTGATATCCACGGCAACATCAAGAACTCTGCCTTGTACAACCTGGCAAAGTTTGCCCTGTGCGAATTCACCAACCTGGTAATGCAGGCCGCGTATCGTATTTTTTTTAGAGTAAGAAATATTATCCTGTACAAACTTGGCATCAATGCCGCGCTCTGCAAAAAGTTTTTCTTTGAATGATTCGAAGAAGTAGCCTCTTTCATCATCAAATACCTTCGGTGTAAATATTAAAACTCCATTTAACTTCGTTTCCTGTATATCCATATGAAATTCTTTATCCTGTTGTTTAGGTTACTTTTTCTTATCATTCAGGATCTTATTCAGATACTCTCTGTATGCGCACTTGGGCATTGATGTTACTACTTTTTCAAACTGCGTCATATCTACAAATCCCATATGCAGCGCAATTTCTTCAAGACATGCCACTTTCAATCCCTGGCGGTCCTCAATTGCACCAAAAAAGTTTGATGCCTGCAGCAGCGATTCCGGCGTACCCGTATCCAGCCATGCGACACCGCGGCTTATCTTTTCTACGTTAAGCTCTCCGCGTTTCATATATTCAACATTTACGTCAGTGATCTCAAGCTCACCGCGCGGAGATGGTTTCAGGTTTTTTGAAATTTCTACAACATTGTTATCGTATACATATAGACCCGGAACTGCGAAATCTGATTTTGGTTTTGATGGCTTTTCTTCAATTGAAATTGCCTTACCATTGTCGTCAAACTCAACGATTCCGTATCTTTCCGGATCGGTTACTCTGTAACCAAAAACCGTTGCCCCGTGATTTCTTTCAAGCGCCCTGTGGAAAAAATCCAGCTTGCCGTAAAAAATGTTATCTCCCAGAATCAGAGTAACGGCATCATTGCCAATGAATTTATCACCTAGTATGAACGACTCCGCAATTCCATTGGGAGCCGATTGCAGCGTATATTCTATATTCAGCCCAAGATGCTTGCCATCACTGAACAATTTTTTGTAAAAGGGGATCGTTTCCTCATTTGAGATGATCAAAATGTCCTTAATCCCGCCCAGCATTAAGATAGAAAGTGGGTAGTAAATAAGTGGTTTATCATATATTAAGGTCAGCTGTTTGCTGTAAAGCTGACTTATGGGGTACATTCTTGATCCTGCACCGCCTGCGAGGATTATTCCCTTCATGGTGTACTCTGAATTCTTTAATTTATTAAATTTGAATATGTAAGATAATTTTTGAAATCAATTATTACAATGAAATAAATCACTCAAAAAAACAGGATTTTAATGAGATATCGAACACTTTATATCAGTCAATATTTGACTTTCGTTCAGTCATAATCGGGCCCCTTAAAGCCCCGATTGCAAATATCCGGCTCCTCGATGGAGTGCATCAACTAAGTTGATGCATGCATTGACACAGTCAATGCACTCCATGAAAAGCATTTTCACTTTAAATTGTAGTCGTAGTACCTATCCCGGGCATTCAACCATACTGCCAAATGCACTTACATTCTATGTTCTATTATTTATTTTTGCATAATATGAAAACACTTCAAGTAAAATTTCTGAATTCCCGGGGAAACCATCTTTCCGGTAAGATCGATATGCCGTTCAATGAGCACATTAAACACTATGCAATATTCGCACATTGTTTTACATGTTCTATGGAGCTAAAAGCGATAGCGAATATTAATAACATTCTAACCAAATACGGCTTTGCTGTCTTAAGATTTGATATGACCGGCATAGGTGAAAGCGAAGGCAGTTTCCCCGACAGTAATTTCACTACGCAGATAGATGATGTAGTTTCAGCAGCGAAATTTCTGGATGAAAACTATTCAGGCCCTGAATTGCTTATAGGTCACTCCTTAGGCGGAGCTGCAATAATGTTCGCGTCAAAAAACATCCAATCCATAAAGGCTCTTGTCACGATCGCATCTCCTGAAGAACCCGCAAATCTTGCAATAAAGCTTAAACGTACTAAGGATAGATCTGTTAAAATGGGCGTAGCTGAAACAGAAATTGGCGGCGTGAAGTTCAATTTTAAACCGCAATTCTTCAAAGATATCGAAGGCTATAACGCAGCAAAGCTGCAGAAGGATATCCGTTTGCCCTACCTTGTGCTTCATTCAACTGCTGATACATATTCCGATCTCAGCAATGCTTATACTCTGTACAATCGCGCAAATGAACCTAAAAGCATTGTCTCGCTGGATGATATAGATCATTTAATGCTCAATAAAGATGATGCGCATTATGCCGGTCAAATTATCGCAGCTTGGGCTGTAAAATACCTTGATGGAAATAGCAGATAACAATCCCGCCAAGGCGGGACTTCAAAAATAACTACGTTATTTTTTTCGTGAGCAATGAGTAATGAGCAATGAATAATGAATAATGAATAATGAATAATGAATAATGAATAATGAATAATGAATAATGAGCAATGAATACTTAGCAACTAATTTTGGATTATAGATTAGACATTCCATCATGAAAAATTGTACTAGTCCCGTTGGGACGGCATATTTGTAGCATTGAAAGACAAAAGCAATCATAGTCCCGTAGGGTTGACATATTTGTAGCATTGAAAGACAAAAGCAATCATAGTCCCGTAGGGTTGACATATTTGTAGCATTGAAAGACAAAAGCAATCATAGTCCCGTAGGGACGACATATTTGTAGCTAAACATTATTCCCCAAAAATCAGAGCTCCGTAGGAGCGGCATAAAAATATGGCAAACACATTTTCCCAAATTTATATTCAGGTAGTTTTCGCCGTTAAAGGAAGACAGAATCTAATTAAAAAAGAATTTAAAGATGAGGTCTATAAATACATTACGGGCATAACCCGAAAGAAAAATCAAAAATTATTGGCTATAAACGGAATGCCGGATCATGTGCATGTGTTTTTGGGAATGAACGCGGATATGCATCTTTCAATTCTGGTAAAGGAAATTAAAGCAAATTCAAGCCGATTTATCAACGAAAAGAGATTCTTAAAGGGTAAATTTTCATGGCAGGAAGGGTTTGGTGCGTTTTCATATTCGCATTCGCATATAGATAGGGTTGTAAAATATATTATCAACCAGGAAAAGCATCATCAAAAGAAAACATTCCGGCAGGAGTATCTTGAACTACTGGCAAAATTTGAAATTGACTATAACCCAAAATACCTGTTTGAATTCTATGATGAATTATATGCCGCTCCTACGGAGCTCAAATAATGTGTTAACCTTAAATCTACAAATATGCCGTCCCTACGGGACTGAAGAGAAAAATCTAACAAATTCATAAACAATATTCCGCACGAATAAATAAAAAACCCGGAAGCAATAAATTACTTCCGGGTTCAGCATGAAAAAAATCGGCAAACTGCGGGTTTCTAAAGGAGAAAACAATACAGGAGGAAATCTGCAAGAAGCCGGATTTCACGTGCTGTATACCAGGAGGCAGTTTAGGTACACAGCGATTTGTTTCTTTTGGTGAAACGAACCTGCAGCCTGCCAATTATAATAACACAGTGTACACTAAAATAATTTCAACCCTGCAATATTTTTACCGTAATTTGGCGATTTGTTTTGAATATCTAATGAAATTTCGGTATATTTAGCTAAATTATGCAGGAAAATGAATTTTTTAAAGATAAAGATAAGTTCTCAGAAGCTGAAAAGCAGAGGGCTTCTCACAGCCTATGGTATTATTCCTGGATAAGATTCAAACGCAATAAACTCGCTATGGCGGGTCTTATTACCCTTATTTTATTAATACTTGTGGCAGTTTCTGCCGGAATTCTCGCTCCATACGATCCCAATGATCAAACGCTTGAATATGCCACAAAACCCTCCGGTTTTAAAGGAAATGTACTGGTTAAAAAGGCGCTTGATGGCACGGATTTTATCCCGATCAGAAATATCAACAAAATTACGCATGATTCAGTATTTTACGCAGATTTCAGCGGATCTGAAAGGTCAATTGCTAAATCAGAGTTAATAAATGGTACCGAAGAGCAATGGCACATTCAGCCTGAATATTTACTCGGCACCGATAGGTACGGCAGGGATATTTTAAGCAGGCTCATTTACGGCAGCAGGATCAGTCTTTCCGTTGGTGTGATTTCCGAAAGTATTGCTATTATTATAGGAGTAATACTCGGCGCTCTTGCCGGTTATTTTCGCGGTAAAACCGATGCTGTAATAATGTGGTTTATTAATGTAGTCTGGTCCTTCCCTTCAATTCTGTTCATAATAGCGCTTTCAGTTGTGCTTGGTAAAGGTTTTTGGCAGTCATTTGTTGCAATTGGCCTGACAGGCTGGGTAGATATCGCCAGGATCGTCCGCGGGCAATTCTTTTCGCTTCGGGAAACTGAGTATGTTGAAGCTACACGCGCTCTTGGTTACAAACCAACCAGGATTATTTTTAAACACATACTGCCGAATACTATTGGTCCCATAATTGTAACAGGTACTGCGGGTCTTGCTACCGCGATTATATTCGAAGCCAGCCTTAGTTTCCTCGGACTTGGCGTTCAGCCGCCGACTGCAAGCTGGGGGCAGATGGTTTTTGACGGATATAAGTATATCGTTGCGGGAACAAATTACGGCTTGGCTCTCTATCCGTCACTTGCAATTATGATCACAGTATTTGCGGTTAATCTGATTGGTGACGGCTTAAGAGACGCATTCGATCCTAAAATGAGGAGATAAATTGCTTTACAGACTTTTTACCCGAATATAAATTATCCATACATCGCAAAACGCTGTATATATGAATGAATTAAAACACTTATTGTTTCTTACACAGATTGAAGGCCTTGGTGCGGTACGTACCAAAAGGCTGATCGATAAATTCGGAAGCGCGGAAAATGTATTTTCAGCTGAGCCTGCCGAAATTGCTGAAATTGAGAACATAAGTGGAAAGTCAGCCTTAGCAATCCTGGATGCGTACAGTAGATTTAATGATTTTGACAGCGTGTTTGATGAATTCATCGCCAAAGCTGAAAAATTGCACATTACAATTTTACCGCTTTCAAGCCCCGATTACCCTGACCTGCTGAAGAGGATTTACGACCCTCCGGTTATTCTTTATATTCGCGGTAATTATTCACCCGAAAAACTTGCAAATTCCATCGGAATTGTTGGTACAAGGAAACCCACAGACTACGGAAAAAAAATGTCTGAAAGGTTTGCCGAAGAACTTTCATCAGCCGGCATAGCCGTTATAAGCGGCTTCGCCAGGGGAGTGGATACGCATGCTCACAAGGCTGTACTGAAGAATACAAACGCTGCCGCGATTACTGCAGCCGTTTTCGGCTGCGGCGTAGATATGATCTACCCTCCCGAAAACAAATCGTTATATGATGAAATGCTTGAAAAGGGTCTGCTAATTTCTGAATACGAAATATCAGCCTTTCCGGATGCTGTAAATTTCCCGAAACGGAACAGAATAATCAGCGGACTTTCATTGGGTACAATTGTGATTGAAAGCGATATAGACGGAGGCGCGCTAATTACTGCCAGAACGGCGCTTGATCAATCCAGGGAAGTGTTTGCCGTTCCGGGATATATCACATCAAAAGTAAGCAGCGGCACAAATGCTCTTATCAAAAACGGGCAGGCCAAACTTGTCGAAAATCTTGATGATATACTGGTTGAGCTCACCGGCAAACTGAACGGATTGAAACTTAACAGCGCAAATGGCAATTCAATAAAAGTAAACGAAATACCGGAACTCAACGGCAATGAAAAGCTGGTTTATGATACATTTTTGATGAATCTGGAGCCAATTCACATAGATTTCATATCAGAGAAATCGGGATTGAATATATCAGATTCGTTGGTCACATTGCTGAATATGGAATTCAAAGGAATAGTTGAACAGCTTCCGGGTAAACGATTTAAAATAAGCTATCAATAATTAATGTTAAAAAATACTCAGGGACAGTTTCAGCAGCAAAAATTATCACCGCAGGCTATTCAGGCTCAGCTGCTGCTCGCCATCCCTACAATTGCTCTTGAGCAGGAAATAAAGAAGCAGCTTGAAGAGAATCCTGTGCTGGAAGATAACATAGACACCGAAGATAAAACGGAAACTTCTCCCGGGGAGATATATGATAACGGTAACTGGAACAGCTACAATGAGCGAAGCAATTACAGCAGCAATTTTTCGGGTACAGATGAAGAACGAACAGATTACCTGCTGAATAAACAGGGCAAACAGAAAGAAACACCGCTTGAACAGGTTTACAGCATGGGGCTTGATACTGATGAATTGATAATAGCTGAGGAAATTCTCGGGAACCTTGAAGATGACGGTTACCTGAGAATATCTTTGGAAGAAATTAAAGAGGACATCACTGAAAAATACTCGATTGAACCGGGAATGGAAAAGATCGAGAGTGTTCTGCGTATGGTTCAGAATATCGATCCGCCGGGTATTGCGGCAAGAAATCTGCAGGAATGCCTTTCAATACAATTAAATGACAGCTCAAACGGCTTAACAGATGATGACCGCAGGCTGTGTTTAAGTATGATAAATGAATATTTCGAGGAATTTAAGTTAAAACACTTCGAAAAACTGGCAAAACTTCTTGATGTAAATCTTGAAAAGGTGAATGAGTTGTTTGAGATAATTCACAGGCTTAATCCCGCTCCCGGTAAACAGGATATAGCCGCTGATTATATCATCCCCGATTTTATCGTAAAAGAAGTTGAAGGCAGTCTGAAAGTTGAACTCACCGGCAGCTCAAAACCGGGTATCAAGATCAGTAAAAAGTACATGGAAATGCTTAAGGATAAATCAACCGAAAAGGATACCAAAGATTTCCTTAAAAATAAGATTGAGTCAGCCAGATGGTTTATTAATGCTATTGAATCCAGAAGAAATACCATGCTTAAGATTATGAATGCAATTGTTGCAAGGCAGATGGAATTTTTCACCTCGCACGGTGAAAATATTAAGCCAATGTTCGAAAAGGATATCGCCGAAGATATCAGTATGGATATTTCAACCGTAAGCAGGGTAGTAAGAGGCAAGTATGTTCAGACTGATTTCGGTATTTTTGATCTGAAATATTTCTTTTCTGCGGCTATGAAAACTGAAAGCGGCGAGGATGTTTCTAACAAGATTTTTATGGATAAGATCAGGGATTTGATTGAAAAGGAAGATAAATCCAAACCGCTTAGCGATGATAAAATAGCGGAAATGATGAACAAAGAAGGATTTAACCTTGCACGAAGGACTGTTGCTAAATACCGTGAAAACATGAAAATACCCAAAGCTACTTTAAGAAGAAAAATAATATTGAACTAATTATAATATTAATGAATATTAGTATGTTTAGCGGAATTTTATTGCTAAATATATGATTTTATAAGTAAAGAATATAATTTTAGGAGCGCAATTGGATAACAAGATAAGAAGTACTACTGTTGTTGGTTTAATTAAAGATGGTAAAGCCGCAATGGGAAGCGACGGACAGGTAACCGTTTCAAACACAGTTTTAAAGCATAATACAAAAAAAGTTCGAAAGATCTATAATAATAAAGTACTCGCCGGCTTTGCCGGCTCAACTGCAGATGCGTTGACGCTATTTGAAAAATTCGAAGCAAAGCTTGAGCAATACAAAGGCAACTTGCCAAGAGCAGCTGTTGAACTTGCCAAGGATTGGCGTACTGACAGATATTTACGCAGGCTCGAGGCCTTGCTGGCTGTGATGGATAATAAACATGCTTTCATAATTTCAGGCAATGGTGATGTTATCGAGCCTGATGACGGAATTGTAGCCATAGGCTCGGGTGGAAGCTTTGCTACCGCTGCCGCAAGGATGCTGATCAAATATTCCGCGCTGCCTTCGGCAGAAATTGTTAAGGAATCTTTGAACACAGCGGCTGATATCTGTATTTATACAAACCACAGCGTTACAATTGAAGAACTTGAATAACGATATTTATAACCCTTTTTAAATTAAAAATTTATAGAAAGAGCAAATCTTTAAAATGTCAGAAAATACAATTGATAAAGTAATAACTGAAAACTCAAACGGCAGCGCTGAAAGTACAGGTAAACCTGTTGAAAACGGAAAGCCCGAAAAGAAACCCAGGGCAAAAAAAGTAACCAAAACTACTGAGGCTGAAACCGATGAGCAGAATTCTTTGATAAAAGAATTAACCCCCTCACAAATAGTAGGCGAGCTTGATAAATATATCATTGGGCAAAATAACGCGAAGAAATCTGTGGCAATTGCTTTGCGCAACAGGTGGAGAAGAAAACAGATATCTGACGGATTGCGTGAAGAAATAATGCCGAATAATATCATACTTATCGGACCCACAGGTGTTGGAAAAACGGAAATTGCCCGCAGGCTGGCAAAACTTTCAAATGCGCCGTTTATTAAGGTTGAAGCGTCAAAATTCACAGAAGTGGGATACGTTGGCAGGGATGTGGAATCAATTGTGCGTGAGCTTACCGATCTGGGCGTCACCATGGTGAAATCAGAAAAGAGCGTTGAAGTACAAAAGAAAGCTGAATACCTTGCTGAGGAAAGATTGCTGGATATACTTATTCCGCCCGTAAAGAAAAAACACGAAGAAGGCAATGCAGCTCAGGCGACTCTGGGATTTTCAGCTCCGGCGCCCGCTGCGGAAGAAGAAAAAGAAGATAACTTCAAGACCCGCGAGAAATTCCGGGAGAAGCTGCAAAAAGGCGAGCTTGATGAACGGGTGATCGAGATTGATATTTCAGGCGATGGAATGCCGATGATGCAGGTAATGGGTCCTATTGGACTTGATGACCTTGGCGTAAACCTGCAGGATCTCTTCAGCAGCGTAATGCCCAAGAAGATGAAGAAACGTAAAATGACTGTAAAAGAAGCGCGCGTAGTGCTTGTACAGGAAGAAGCGCATAAGCTGATAGATATGGATTCCGTTATTAAAGAAGCAATTTCAAGGGTTCAGGAATACGGGATAGTATTTATTGATGAAATAGATAAAATTGCGGGACCCCAGGGCAAAGGGCAGGGACCCGATGTTTCACGCGAAGGCGTGCAGCGTGACCTGCTGCCGATTGTTGAAGGCTCGAGTGTTACAACAAAATACGGCTCAGTTAAAACTGATCATGTGCTTTTTATCGCAAGCGGCGCGTTCCATGTGGCTAAACCAAGCGATCTGATACCTGAACTGCAGGGAAGATTCCCAATAAGGGTAGAGCTCAATAGCCTGACCGAAGAAGACTTTGTTAAGATATTAACGCAGCCGCAAAACGCACTTTTAAAGCAGTACGAAGCACTGTTGAAGTCAGAGGGAGTTGAACTTATATTCGAAGATGATGGTATATTTGAAGTTGCAAGAATTGCGGCCGAAGTAAATGAGCAGGTCGAAAATATCGGAGCAAGAAGACTGCATACAATACTTTCTACTGTACTTGAAGAAATATTGTACAATACCCCTGATAAAAATGCCGAGAAAAAAATTGTTGTTGATAAAGAACTTGTGAATGAAAAACTTAAGGATATTGTGAAAAACAGGGATCTAAGCAGGTATATTCTGTAATATTTTAGTATCTTTGTAAAGATTCAGTTCAATTAAGAGTGCAAAACTTCTAATTCAATAAAGGAGAAATTCGTAATGCAATTTTATACTAAGTTACTGCTTGTTATCGCTTTGCTTTCATGCAGTGTTTTTGCGCAGCAGTTACCTGAAATGAGACTAAGCGAGAGCAAGAGCTTTTTGAAAAATAAAGAGAACTTTGAAGGCTATAAAGAGCAGGATGCAAAATCAGTGTATAAGAAAAACTTCCAGCTTAAGACCAGAAAAACAGTGACATCGTATTTTGGGGCAGGCTATTCATTCATGATATTCACAAACTCTTTTATGAGCTCGGCTTTTCCGATCCTTGATACAAGGAATGGTACATTTTTAACTAATATAAATCTCTTCTTTGGCTTTTCTATTGCAAAAGCGGTTACACTTGAATTTTCGCCGACTATCCTTTTTACCAGCAATAATAAACAAGTCGATTATACTCTGAATCCGCAGTTTACATCTACTGGCAGCACATACCAATACGCTCATACAAGCACAAATGGTATTATTGCTCTGCCGCTTGCAATTAACGTGAGGTTCTTCCCGTTGTTTAAGCAAAAGGGATTTGGAAGATTATTCTTTATTGGCGGCGGCGCGGGCGCAGTGTGGGTTAGAGAAGAAAATGATGTGGTATATAACAACTTGCCTAATACTTTTGCAATTTACGGAGGTGATGGTGTTTATAGACAGGGTATTACGACCAGCCAGTGGGCTCCGCTCTTCAGGGTAATTTCAGGGTTCACAGGTACAGGCGGCCAGTTTGGATTTGGCGGTGAGTTGAGTTATAACATCATTCCTCTTAAACAGGATACATCACAGCCTTTCGCAACACGCTTCGCCAAAGATATGAACAGCGTTGATATAACATTAAGGTTCTACTTCAGTCTGTAATCCATTTTAGTTTTCTAAAAACAAAACCTGGCAGGTTATTGAAACCTGCCAGGTTTTTTGTTACTCTGTTTCTTTGTCATTCCTGCGAAAGCAGGAATCTTTGTTATGCTAAGCTTAAAAACTCAAATTAGAGAAGATCACCCTAAAGAACTCTACTTTTACTCGCAAACTAATCCTTCAGCAATGCCCTTGAAATAACAACTTTCTGAATCTCAGATGTTCCTTCATATATCTCTGTTATCTTAGCGTCGCGCAAATATCGTTCAACCAGGTATTCCCTTACATATCCGTAACCGCCGTGTATCTGAATAGCTTCCAAAGCGTTATTTACCGCGGTTTTGCTTGCAAGCAATTTGCCCATTGCCGCTTCTGAAGCATAGGGGAGCCCCTGATCTTTATTCCATGCCGCATGCAGTACCAGGTTCCTTGCTGCTTCAACATTAGTTGCCATATCTGCAAGTTTGAACTGAATTGCCTGCAGATCTGAAATTGGTTTGCCAAAAGCTTTTCTTGTCTTTGCGTATTTTGTGGCGGCTTCAAGTGATGCTTGCGCAATTCCCAATGCCTGCGCCGCAATGCCAATCCTTCCGCCGTTTAGAGTTTCCATGGCTATTTTGAATCCCATGCCTTCTCCGCCAAGAAGCTGATCTTTATGCACCCTGCAGTTGTTAAAACTTACAGTGCATGTATCGCTGCTTCTGATACCAAGCTTATCTTCTTTTAGACCGGTTTCAAGTCCCTCGGTTCCCTTATCAATAAGGAAAGTAGAAATCCCTCTATGTCCTTTTTCTTTATCGGTCATTGCCTGGACAAAATAAATATCCGCGTTTTTGCCATTGGTTATCCAGTTCTTAATTCCGTTGAGTATATAATAGTCGCCGTCTTTTATGGCTTCGGTCTTCTGCTGTGTCGCGTCGCTTCCGGCTTCAGGTTCGCTTAAGCAAAAACAACCCAGCTTCTCGCCTGAGGCAAGCGGTTTCAGGAATCTTTCCTTCTGTGCGTCAGTTCCCCAGTGATTTATACCGTAGCAAACCAGTGAATTATTCACTGACATGATCACGCCAACTGAGGCATCGACCTTTGAAATTTCTTCCATTGCAAGAACATAGCTTACAGCGTCAAAACCGGCGCCGCCCCATTCAGGCGGAACCATCATGCCCATAAACCCGAATTCACCCAGCTTTTTTACTATCTCAAAAGGGAATTCTGCTTTAATGTCGCGTTCAATTGTTGAAGGAGCTATTTCGTTTTGAGCGAAATCACGGGCAGTATCCCTTATTGCAATTTGCTCTTCTGTAAAGTTAAAATCCATTGTAGTATTTATTTATTTGTTTTATTTCTTAGCGTAATCGTAAAATCCTTTGCCTGATTTTCTGCCAAGGTAACCTGCGGCTACCATTTTTTTCAGCAGGGGACATGGGCGGTACTTTGAATCGCCCAAACCGTTATGGAGTACCTCCATAATTGAAAGGCATACATCCAGCCCGATAAAATCAGCTAGCGTAAGCGGTCCCATGGGATGCGCCATTCCAAGCTTCATGACGTTATCTATCGCTTCCGGAGTGGCAACGCCTTCCATTACACAGTACATTGCTTCATTCAGCATAGGAAGAAGTATCCTGTTTGAAATGAAGCCGGGATAATCGTTCACTTCTACCGGAACTTTATCGATCTTTTCGGAAAGCTCCTTAATTACTGCGTATGTTTCATTGCTTGTTGCGAGTCCACGTATTACTTCAATTAGTTTCATCACGGGCACAGGATTCATAAAATGCATACCGATAACCTTATCAGGTCTTTTGGTGAACGCCGCTATTTCTGTTATAGAAATTGATGATGTATTGCTTGCCAGTATCGCCTCAGCTTTGCAGTTATCATCAAGTGTTTTGAAAATATTTTTCTTGATCTCAAAATTCTCGGTAGCAGCTTCTATTACAAGCTCTGAGTCTTTTGCGTCAGTAAGATTTGTTGAAGTTTTAATATTAGCCAGCGCGGAATCCATCTTCTCCTTGGTAATAGCTTCCTTTTTTAACTGGCGCTCAAGATTTCCCGTGATAGTTTTAATTGATCTTTCAAGGAATTCAGCTTTGATATCAATTAATGTAACTTTGTAACCGTATAATGCAAAAACATGTGCAATTCCATTGCCCATTGTTCCTGAACCTATGACTGAAATGTTCTGAATATTCATTTTTAAAATTGAAGTTAAATTTTCTCAATTATTATTGCTGTTGCTTCTCCGCCGCCGTTGCAGAGCGTTACAAGTCCGTAGCGCTTGTTAAGCCTGTGGAGATTGTACATCAATGTAATAAGCAGCCTTGCTCCTGATGCGCCAATAGGGTGTCCTATTGCGATTGCTCCGCCAGTCACGTTAACCTTTGCGGGATCAATACCTGCTATCTGATTCACTGCGCAGCTTACAACTGCGAACGCTTCGTTGATCTCAAACAGGTCAATATCATCCTTGGTGAGGCCCGCTTTTTTGCAGACCTTCTCGATAACATATCCAGGCGCTGTTGTGAACCATTCCGGCGCATGTGAATGTGTAGCCTGCGCAACTATTCTTGCCATAGGTTTAGCGCCGCTTTTTGCTGCCTGTTCCTTTGACATTAGCACAACAGCGCCTGCGCCATCATTTATATTTGAAGCGTTGAATGCTGTAATTGTACCTTCTTTTGTAAATACAGGCTTTAATGAAAACGCCTTTTCGAAGTTAACTTTACCCGGGTCTTCATCTGTATCAAAAACAGTTACGTTTCCTTTCCTGTCTTTCATTTCAAAGGGGGCTATCGCATCCTTAAAATAACCCTGCTTAATAGCATCTATAGCTTTTTCGTAGGAACCCTTTGCGAATTCATCCTGCATTTCCCTGGATACTTTATGTTCTGTTGCGCACTGCTCGCCCAGCATACCCATATGTTTATTGCCATATGGATCCCATAGTCCGTCATGTATCATAAGATCAAATATCTCGCCGTTACCCATTCTGTAACCGTTGCGGGCTTTTTTTAGTATGTACGGAGCGTTTGTCATCGATTCCATACCGCCTGCTACAATAATTTCCGCATCGCCGGCTTTGATAGCCTGCTCGCCCAGCATCACTGATTTTAAGCCTGAACCGCATACTTTGTTTATCGTGGTGGCTGAAACTGTGTCGGGAATTCCCGCGCCAAGTGATGCCTGCCTTGCAGGCGCCTGCCCGATTCCGCCCTGCAGAACATTACCCATTAAAACTTCATCAATTTCTCCGGGTTTTATACCTGCTCTTTTGACAGCTTCTTTGATTGCAATTGCTCCAAGCTGCGGGGCGGTGAAACCGCTTAAACTGCCGTTAAACGCTCCAACTGCCGTACGCGCCGCTGATACTATTACTACTTCCTTCATATTATAGTTACCTTATATATTGATTTGTTATTAACTCTGCTGTGACTATTTATTTATGTTCGTATTTGATGCGTTAATTATTTTTATGAATTTCTCCGCTTCAAGCGATGCGCCGCCTATTAATCCGCCGTTCACTGTCTGCGAAGCGAACAATTCTTTAGCGTTATCCGGTGTTACACTGCCCCCGTAAATTATCCTGATATTCTTTGAAATATCCTCGTTATACATTTTTTTCAGTTTTTTTCTAAGGAAGTTATGCGCCGCCTCAACCTGGTGCGCAGTCGCATTTTTGCCTGTGCCAATGGCCCATACCGGTTCGTACGCAATTGTTACGTTGCCTATTCCTTCTTCGCTTACGTGGGTTAAACAGGCTGTAAGCTGTTCTTCTATTACGGATTCTGTTAACTTATCTTCATGCTCCTGCAGATTTTCACCCAGGCAAACAATAGGCTTTAAGCCTTCATCAAGCGCTTTCAAGACTTTTTTGTTTACAATAGCGTTTGTTTCATGGAAATACTGCCTGCGCTCTGAGTGACCCAGTATTACATACTCGCATCCGCATGATTTCAGCATTCCCGCGGAAATTTCTCCGGTATATGCGCCAATTGATTCAAAGTACATGTTCTGCGCGCCAAGTTTTACCTGAGTACCGCTTATCTTTTTACTTACGGTATCAAGTGAAGTAAATGGGGGGCAAAGTACTACTTCTGTTTCGGTTAATTTATGTTTATCGGTAAATGTTTTCAGTTCATCAACAAACTGCTGTGACTGCACAAGCCCTTTGTTCATTTTCCAGTTTGCAACTATCAGTTTTTTATTCGGCATTGGTATTCTCCGTTCATTTGCGGCTTCTAAGAACCGCCTCAGTTATTGCCTAAATTCTTTATTATAAGTTCGTTTACTGTTTTGGGATTTGCTTTCCCCTTTGATTCCTTCATTACTTTTCCAACAAACAAGCCCAGCAGTTTCACTTCGCCGGCCTTGTAACGCTCAACTTCTTTTGGACTCTCATCCAGTACCTTCTTTATTATACTTTCTATCTCGCCTGAATCAGTAACCTGAAGAAGATTCTTTTCCTTAACTATATATTCCGGCGCCTGCGCGGGCTCACCGGCAGGTTTTGAAAGCATTTCCTGGTAAACTTCCTTTGCAATATTGTTAGAAATCTTGCCATCTGCAATCAAATTAATAAGTGAAGCCATATTTTCGCCTGTAATATTGAACTCAGAAATATTGATTTTCCTGTCGTTTAGCGCGCGCATAACTTCCCCCATCACCCAGTTGCTTGCAGTCTTGTAACTCTTTTTATCTGTGGCTTTAACCACCGATTCAAAGTAGGCAGCAAGCTCCCTGTTTTGGGTCAATACCCCGGCATCGTAGCGGGGGAGCGAGTATTCTTCAATGAACCTCTTTGTCTTTTCGCCCGGCAGTTCCGGCTGATTTTCCTTTATCTTCTGCTTCCACTCATCATCTATATAAACCGTAACAAGATCAGGCTCCGGGAAGTAACGATAATCATGCGCTTCTTCTTTAGAACGCATTGGGATAGTAGCTTTGGCCTTTGCGTCATAAGTCATTGTTTGGTGGATAACTTCTCCGCCGTTTTCAATGAGCTCGATCTGCCGCTTTATTTCATGATCTATAGCATCTGCAACGTTGCGGAAAGAATTCAGGTTCTTTACTTCGCATTTGGTGCCGAATTTATCAGCGCCTTTAAGTCTGACAGATACATTAGCGTCACACCTCAGGCTTCCTTCTTCCATATTTCCGTCACAGATATCCAAATAAATAACAAGCTGCTTCAGCATTGTTAAATAGTCATAGGCTTCCTCAGAATTCCGCATATCTGGTTCGCTCACAATTTCTATAAGCGGCACGCCGCAGCGGTTCAAATCAACCAGTGACTCATCCGAAGACATATCATGGATCGATTTACCCGCGTCTTCTTCCATGTGAATGCGCGTTATGCCAATAGTTTTGCTTTCAATTTCAACTTTGCCTTGCTCGCATATCGGCTGATCATACTGCGAGATCTGGTATCCCTTGGGCAGATCAGGATAAAAATAATTCTTCCTTGCGAAGATAGATCTTTCCCTGATGCTGCAATTTGTAGCCGTACCGAGCCTTAATATAAACTCCACCAGGTTCTTATTCAGAACAGGCAGCGTACCGGGGTGACCCAAACAAACGGGACACACATTGGTATTCGGCGGCGCGTTGAATTCAGTGGAGCACTTACAAAAAGCTTTGCTTTTTGTCTTTAGCTGCGCGTGAACTTCAAGCCCTATTACCGGTTCATATTTTGAATAGATATCACTCATCTATTTGTTGTAAATGTGCCCATGCTTCTTCTTCAGGTTTCTCCCGATCTCTTTTCAATACTTCTTCGCTATTAATTGTAATTTTTGGATATGATTTATTCATTGTTCGTTGCTCATTGCTCATTGCTATTTGCTATTTGCTCAAAACCTGTGTTATCTTCTCTGCAGCATCTTTGAATCCTTCTGCTGCTATTATCGCCAGGCCTGATTCATCAAGCATCTTCTTTGCAATATCGGCGTTAGTACCGGCAAGTCTTACCACAACGGGAACCTGTATATTAATATTTTTCGCAGCTTCAATGATACCGCCTGCGACTCTATCACATCTTACAATTCCGCCGAATATATTAACAAGTATAGCCTTAACATTCGGATCGCTTAAGATGATCTTGAAACCGTTTTCAACGGTTTCTTTTGAAGCTCCGCCGCCCACATCCAGAAAGTTTGCCGGCTCACCGCCTGCAAGCTTAATTATATCCATTGTCGCCATTGCAAGTCCCGCGCCGTTGACCATACAGCCCACGTTGCCATCAAGTTTAACGTAATTAAGATTGAAATTTGAAGCCTCCACTTCAAGCGGGTCTTCTTCGTTTATATCCCTTAACTCAGGGTAATCTTTGTGCCTGAACATCGCGTTATCATCAAGTGTGATTTTCGCGTCAAGCGCGACTATTTTGTTATCATTCAGTATAGCCATTGGATTCACTTCGATAAGCGAAGCGTCACTTGCTTCATAGGCTTTGTAAAGGGCAGTTATAAATGGTATGAAGTTCTTAAAAACCTCACCTGTTAACCCAAGCCCGAAAGCGAGCCTCCTGGCCTGGAATGACTGGAATCCTATATTGGGATCAACCCATTCTTTTATAATTTTTTCGGGAGTCTCTTCGGCTACTTTTTCAATTTCTACACCGCCTTCGGTTGATGCCATGATCACATTTTTGCCAACGGTTCTATCAAGCAGAATTCCTATGTAGAATTCGTGAGTGTAATCAAGTCCTTCGGTTATGAAGAGAGTCTGAACAAGCTTTCCTTCGTCTCCCGTTTGGTGAGTCACCAGCAGGTTTCCAAGAATTTTTTCGGCGTATTCTTTAGCTTTAACTGCATCGGTTGTGAATTTGACTCCGCCGTCAAGTATCAGCTCCTCGCGGTTTGCCGGATTGTAAACCTTACCTTTGCCTCTGCCGCCGGCGTGTATCTGTGATTTTACAACAAACTGGTTTATGCCGTGTGACTGAAGTGTGCTGAGCGCGCCCTCAAATTCAGAAATACTTTTAATGGGTATGCCGTTCTGTACCGGTACGCCGTATTTAAGTAATATCTGTTTTGCCTGGTATTCGTGTATTTTCATTTTATTATCTGAAAAAGTTAATAATTAATTATGTTCTATTTTATTTTTGCGGAATCCAATTGCAATGCCAGTGAATCATACAGTTTGAGTTTTTCCTCAAGCGCTTTGTGCCTGTTAACTGAATCAGCTTTCCGCTGTATTTCACGGAGTTCATTCTCATCCGGTTTCTTCGTACACCCGCTGTAAAAAATAAGAAACAGCAGCCCCATTGAAAACACTTTATACATATTGGTTACTTCCTGCTGTTTTTAAGATTCTGTATGCTCTTTTCCAGTTCTTTCTCAAGCGAATCAGTGCTTCGCTTTAGAGAATCCAGCTTTAACTTAAATCCTGTGTTTACAGAATCATTTACCTGTTTGTAATTTTCGCGCCTTATGGAATCCAGCTTCTTATCAGTCTCTTCCTGAATGCGGATCATTTCCCTGTATGTATCGGTATCTTCAAACTTCTTTTTGCCAAACATACCGCATCCGGCTGTCAAGCCGAGAAATGCAAATGTGAGGGCCGCTAATAATATGGGTATTTTCAAATTTTAGATCGCAGCCCCTATTTAGATTTTTTTGATCTTTTGTCAGATTCCTCAAGCAGCAACGAATCGGCTTTTGTTTTTAAAGTATCCAGCTGCTTCATCAGTGAATCAATTGACTTCCTGTCAAGCGAGGAATCAATTTTTTTCAGATTCTCATCGATCTTCTCATTGACCTTTTCGTTAACCTTCTCTTCTACCTTTTCTGTTATCTTGCTGCAGTTAACCAAAAAACCAACAACCAGAAGCGCGGTAAAAAACTTTACAATTTTCATAGCTGAAATGTTTTATTTTAATTTCACAATCTCAATTTAATTCTCTCAGCAATTGTTTTGCCAATTGCAATGCTTGATGTAGCGGCAGGGGAGGGCGCATTCAGAACGTTTATTATATTTCCGTTCTCATGTATCAGGAAGTCATCAATAAGCCTGCCATCCTTGCTTATGGCCTGAGCCCTTACGCCGGCGCCGCCGGCAATGAGATCACTTTCGGTTATTTCAGGCATCAGCCTTTGCAATGCTTTAACAAATGCCTTCTTGCTGAATGACCTTCTGAATTCGCCGAAACCCGTTTTGTAATACTTCGATGCTATCTTATAAAACCCATTCCATGTGAATATCCTGAAACAATCTTTAGCGCTCAATGATGTTCTTGTGTAACCTTCTTTTTTGAAAGCAAGCACAGCATTCGGACCCGCTTCAACTTCGCCTGTTACCATCCTGGTAAAATGTACCCCCAGGAAGGGAAATGCCGGATCAGGAACCGGGTAGATCAAATTTTTAACCAGATGTCTTCTTTCAGGTCTTATCTTGTAATACTCACCCCTGAACGGAATGATCCTGGTATCGACTTTACGTTCGGTTAAACCCGCAACTTCATCTGACTGCAAACCGCAGCAATTGACAAATACTTTGGTATTAAAAGAACCTGACGATGTTTCTACATCATATAACTTATCATTGCTGCGAATATTTTTTACCTTTGAGCTGAATTGAATCTCGCCGCCGGCTTTAACAATAAGTTCGGCGTATTTTTTCGCAACTGCTTTATAATCAATTATACCGGTGTACGGTACATATATAGCTTTAACCCCTGAGGCATGCGGTTCCCGCTCCTTGAGCTCTTCTTTCCCGATCAATCGTATTTTATCAAGTCCGTTGGCAAGCCCGCGCTCATAAATTGCATTCAGACCGGGTACCTCGCTTTGGCTTACTGCAACAATGACTTTGCCGCAAATATCAAAATATATACCATGCTTTCTGCAGAACTCCAGAAGCAGGTTGTAACCTGTTATGCAATTAACAGCCTTAAGGCTTCCGGGTTTATAATATATCCCCGAATGTATCACTCCGCTGTTGTTACCGGTTTGATGCCTTGCTTCGCCGGCCTCTTTTTCAAGTATAAGAAGCTTAACCTCCGGATCTTGTTCCAGAACGCCAAGCGCGGTGGCAAGTCCGACTATGCCCGCGCCGGCTATTATTACATCATAGGCAGGCAATTTGTACTATTTATATATTTTCTCTGCAACTACCTTGGTCTGCATGAAAAGCAGCAGGTAATCAAATCCGCCTGCTTTAGAGCAGGTTCCGCTCATATTGTAGCCGCCAAAGGGGTGAACCCCAACCAGCGCGCCGGTACATTTCCTGTTCAGGTACAGGTTGCCTACAAAGAACTCTTCCGCGGCTTTTTTGATCTTCTTTTTATCTTTTGAATATGCCGCTCCGGTTAAACCGAATTCAGTGTTGTTCGCGATCTCAAGACCTTCGTCAAAATCCTTAGCCTTAATAACCGCAAGAACAGGTCCGAATATTTCTTCCTGGGCTATTGTATCGGTGGGCTTTACATCAGCTATAATAGTAGGCTGAATGAAAAATCCGGCATCGCTTGCTTTGGCTCCGCCAAATACAATCCTGCCGCCTTCATCAACACCTTTTTTGATGTAATTAAGAATACTCTCTTCAGATTTCCTGTTAATAACTGCGGCCATTCCCGGGTTATCTTCTGCGGGACCCACTTTAATTGCCGATGCTTTATCAACAAGCAGGTCAATGAATTTATCGTAGATCTTTTCGTGCACAATTACTCTCGAGCATGCTGAGCATTTCTGGCCCTGGAAGCCGAACGCTGCCGCTACTACACCTGCCGCAGCGTCATCAATTGATTTCAGTTCACTATCCACTACAATGGAATCCTTACCGCCCATTTCAGCAGTAACGCGTTTTATCCACTTTTGCTCCGGCTGAGGTTTTGCCGCAAGCTGGTTTATATGTAAACCAACTTCGCGCGAACCTGTGAATGAAATGAATCTTGTGAGCGGATGCTCAACGATCATATCACCAATCAGACCGCCGGAACCCGGCAGGAAATTTACAACACCTGCGGGTAATTTAATTTCTTCAAGCAGCTCCATAAACTTCCATGCTATTACAGGTGAGTCGCTTGAAGGTTTAAGCACAACTGTGTTACCTGTTACAAAAGAAGCGGTTGTCATACCTACCAATATCGCCAGCGGAAAATTCCATGGCGGAATTACAACACCAACGCCAAGGGGGATGTATTTCTGTTTATTCTCTTCGCCTTTTATCTTAACAAGCTTAACGCCTTTTTCATAACGCATCATTTCTCTGGCATAGAACTCCATGAAGTCAATTGCCTCGGCTACATCACCATCCGCTTCAGCCCAGTTTTTGCCTACTTCGTAAACCATCCATGCCGCAAATTCAAATTTGCGCTTACGCATAATTTTAGCGGCTTTTAGTAAAAAGTCAGCGCGTTTTTTGGCAGGAACTCTTTTCCATTCCTCGAACTTTGCGTAAGCTGTTTCAATGGCTCTGTTCGCCATTTCAGGCGTAGCCTTCGAAACTCTGCCTATTACTTCATTCGTATTTGAAGGATTGATAGATGTTATCTTATCTTCTGTGAAAATTCTTTCTCCGCCAATTACAAGCGGGTATTCATTGTTAAGCTCGCCTTTAACCTTGGATAAAGCTTCACGGAATTTTGCTGCGTTTTTTGAATTTGTGAAATCTGTAAACGGTTCGTTTTTAAAAGCTTTCATGTTATTTTATATACCTTATAAGTTATTTTATTTTTTTTGTGTAGATATTCTTTTCATAATGTTTTAGTAGCCTAATATTTTGCAAACTTCATCATGCACTTTGGGTCTTATGCTCCTTACTTCTTCGCTTGAACGGTTGGGGTAAACACGGTTGGTAAGAAAGATAACAATGAGGTCTTTTTCCTTATCGCACCAAACTGATGTGCCTGTATAACCCGTATGCCCGAAGCAGCTTGCAGAAAACCTGCTGCCGCATGGCGGCGGATATTTGGTTGGCTCCGGTTTTGTATCCCATCCCAAAGCCCTTGATGTGCTGTAACCAAGTCCTGTAGCTTTTGAAGTGAAAAGCTCAACCGTGCCGCTTTGATACATTGTATCCTGCATGGGCTGCGGAGACATTCTGCGTTCATCTGTGTAAATTCCGTTATTGAGCATCATCTGCATAAACTTAAATAGATCAGGTCCCGTTGAAAACAACCCCGCATTACCGGATACACCCTCGAGTATTGCCGCAAGTTCATCATGAACATATCCAACAAGAAGCTGCTTGCGCCAGTATGTATCATTTTCGGTTGGCGCAATTCTGTAATCTTCCGTCATTGGTACAAGGAAGTATGTATCGGTCATATTAAGCTTGCTGAAAATGCTCTCTCTGCAGAACACATCCAGCTTCTTTCCGCTGATGCGCTCAACAATTTCTCCCAGCAAAAAAGCGTTGTAGTCGCTGTACAATGTCCGTGAACCGGTTTCGTATTCCTTTTGGCAATTGTAGATCGCGTTTTTAACTTTTTGCGGTGTGTCCATATCAGGGTCCTGGTAAAACGGCGTCCATGCGGTTAAACCGGAATTATGCACAAGCAGGTTATAAACCGTAATATCCGTTTTGCCGTTTGTGCCAAATTCAGGTATGTACTGAGATACCGGCGCATTAAGATCAATTTTACCTTCATCATACAAGCGCATAATTGCGGCTGTTGTTGCAATCACTTTTGTTACCGAAGCAAGATCGTAGATGGTTTTCATGGTAGTTGCGGGTGATTCTTCGCCGTATGTCAGCCTGCCGTAAGCATTCTGGTATATTATTCCCTTTGAACTGCCCACCACCAATACTGCCGATGGGTACGCGCCGGAAGTTATTCCGTTTTCGATCAGCCTGTCAACAGAAGTGAAATCACCTGCTGAACTGCTTGATTCTGCAATTGCGCAAAAATTAGAAAGAACAGTAAAAACTATCAGAATAAGTGAGTTAAACGGCGTAAGTTTTCCTGTGAAAAAAGGAAAAATATGACGTTTTGGCTTATTCATTTGGAATTTTAATTATTTACAAATATACCTATTACGCATTTAACTCTCAATGAAGAGTTAAGTCCTGAGAAATCTTACAAAATTCAACTAACCCCAATATACCTTTCTTAACAGAAATGATATTGATTTATCAAAAATTTAGTATTATTTTATGATTACAAAAAACACATAGTGACGTCATCCTGAGTAATTTGTGAATGTTACGATTGTGTTGTAATTACTAACCTAACCCGGGTAGTTATGAAAAGCCTTAGATGTAAAAATTCAGAAAACGAGCCGCGTACCGGTATTAAGCCTCTGTTTGCTATAACACGCCTTTTCGCTTTGATAATTAAAAAAAACACTAACGCTATGAAATTGAAAAACCAATTGAATAGAAACTTCTTTATAGCTGCAATTTGCTACTGCCTGTTTAATACCACTGTTTATGCTCAATGGCTTGATGCATACATCCCTGATTTCAAAGTTAATGACGATCTTGGTGTGAGCTCACAGGTTAATTCACAAATAGCTGTTGATAGCGCCGGTAACTTTTTGATTGTATGGAATGACGGCCGCAATTATATTCAAACCGGTTTTTATGACCTCTATTGCCAGAGATATGATAAGAACGGAACTGCTATTGGTAGCAATTTCAGGATAGTGAGCCAGGATTCATTTGGCTTGAGCGGTATTACAATGCAAAAAAACGGAAGGTTTGTGTTAGCTTTAGTGAATGTTTTTATAAATAATTCAAATCAATATTATTCAATTTATTACCAAAGATTTGATAAAAATGCTAACCAGTACGAAAATCCTGTTAGAATAATTGATACAAGTTATTCTACAAGTTTTCCTGTATCTCACCAAGGTATGTCAATTTCTTCTGACAGCTTAGGTAATTTTGTAATATGTTGGGCTAAAGCCCATACTTTCAATTCCAAGATACAGGTGTTTTTCCAGCGCTTCGATAGCAGCGGAGTTAAGCTGGGAGGCATTGATAGCGTCAGCCAGGCAAATGCGCATTGTTACAGCCCAAAAATTGCAATGAACAATGACGGAAGTTTTGTTATTACATGGGATGATGAGAGAAATCCGCAAACCCTGCCTGATGTATATATGCAAAGATTTAACCCATCAGGCCAAAAAATCGGAAACAATGTTAAAGTAAGCGATGATAACTCGACCGGGGTAAGGCAGGCGGGTAATGTTGTAAGCACTGATGGCTATGGCAGAATTGCGGTTTGCTGGATCGATGACAGAGATAACCAGAACAGCATATATTATCAATTGTATGATAATTCAGGCAGCCCAATTGGTGTGAACAGAAAAGCAAATATCCTTTCATCTTTATTTTCCAGAACGTCTCCAAGAGTATCAATGAGAAATGACGGTAAATTTTTTATCGGATGGCTTGATGTAGGATTTACAGGCAGAGAGCAGGTTTACGGCAGAAGGTTTGATACATCAGGCGATCCTATAGGAACGCCTTATATGATACCTCTCACTTCCATTGCGCCGATAGAGCAGCGAATCAACAGTCTTAAACTGCAGGGTGACAGGGTATTTACCACATGGTCAGAATATCCTGGAAGCGGAAGCAATACAGATATTTGGTGTAATGTACGCGGTTTCCAGAATCCCGATACAGTAATAGGGATTACGCAGCAAGCAGAGATAGCCGGCGATTTTGAATTATTTCCCGTTTATCCAAATCCATTTAATCCGGAAACTAATATTAAATATAGAGTATCAAAAAATAATTCATTTATAAAAATTACAATATTTGATATAACCGGCAGGGAAATTAAAACATTAATAAACAGAAAGCATAATGCCGGATTGTTTGAATTCAGATGGAATGCAGGGAATTTATCAAGCGGTATATACTTTTTAACTATCATTACCAGTACAGGCTTTACTGATACAAAAAAAATAAATCTTATTAAATAACTCATGAAAAAATATTTCGCAATATTTTTTGCTGCTGTAATATTGGTAATGCCTTTGCACGCTCAATGGCTTGATTCATACATCCCTGATTTTAAAGTTAATGACGATATTGGTGTGAGCTCACAGGTTAATTCACAAATAGCTGTTGATAGCGCCGGTAACTTTTTGATTGTATGGAATGACGGCCGCAATTATATTCAAACCGGTTTTTATGACCTCTATTGCCAGAGATATGATAAGAACGGGATTGCTATTGGTAATAATTTCAGGATTGTGAGCCAGGATTCAATTGGGCTGGGCGGTATTACTATGATGAAAAATGGTAAGTTTGTGTTAACATGGGCCAAAGCTTTTAGAATTAATTCTAATACTTTATATGAAATATATTATCAAAGATTTGACAAGGATGCAAATGAAATTGGAACATCGCTTCGTGTAATAGATACTAGTTATTCTACAAGTTTTCCAGTTTCGCTTCAGGGAATTTCAATTTATTCTGATAGCTTGGGAAGATTTGTAATTTGTTGGGCGAAGGCACATACGGTAAATTCTAAAATACAAATTTTCTTTCAGAAATTTGATAGTGCTGGAGTAAAAATTGGAGGCATTGATAGCGTAAGCCAGGCTAATGCTCATTGTTACAGCCCAAAAATTGCAATGAATAATGACGGCAGCTTTGTAATAACATGGGATGATGAGAGAAATCCGCAAACCCTGCCTGATGTATATATGCAAAGATTTAACCCATCAGGCCAAAAAATCGGAAACAATGTTAAAGTAAGCGATGATAACTCGACCGGGGTAAGGCAGGCGGGTAATGTTGTAAGCACTGATGGCTATGGCAGAATTGCGGTTTGCTGGATCGATGACAGAGATAACCAGAACAGCATATATTATCAATTGTATGATAATTCAGGCAGCCCAATTGGTGTGAACAGAAAAGCAAATATCCTTTCATCTTTATTTTCCAGAACGTCTCCAAGAGTATCAATGAGAAATGACGGTAAATTTTTTATCGGATGGCTTGATGTAGGATTTACAGGCAGAGAGCAGGTTTACGGCAGAAGGTTTGATACATCAGGCGATCCTATAGGAACGCCTTATATGATACCTCTCACTTCCATTGCGCCGATAGAGCAGCGAATCAACAGTCTTAAACTGCAGGGTGACAGGGTATTTACCACATGGTCAGAATATCCTGGAAGCGGAAGCAATACAGATATTTGGTGTAATGTACGCGGTTTCCAGAATCCCGATACAGTAATTGGGATATACAATACAACGGAAATTGCAAAGGTGTATAAGTTTTATTCGCCTTACCCTAATCCTTTCAATCCTATTACTCAAATAAATTATGATATTCCTAAACAGTCACAGGTAACCATCAGAATACTTGATATTCTGGGCAGGGAAGTTTTGACATTATTAGATGAATTTAAACAGCCCGGCTTTTATGAAACAGTATTTGACGGCAAAGATCTTGCAAGCGGTATATACTTCTATCGGATAGAAGCGGATCAATTTATTGATTGCAAAAAGATGGTTCTGCTCAAATAAACTGTAAACTAAGCTAAAACCGCATTTCGTTAACTTCGCCCTGTAATTTAATTATTACAGGGCTTTTTATTTATGCTGTTTTCGTTTCTTATGATTTCTAGAAATATGTATATAAAAAAAGCTCCCTGAAAATTATTTCAGGGAGCTTTAAACTGAACTTCAAATATGTATATAAAAAAAGCTCCCTGAAAATTATTTCAGGGAGCTTTAAGCTGAACTTCAGAGAACTTACTTTTTAGTATTAATTATCTCCATTGTTTTATACTCTTTACCGTCAGCAGCAGGACCGTACATTTCCATTTTAACACTGCCATCGGCGTTATAGGTTACAACCTGTCTGACATCAACCCAGTTTCCTGAAAGCGGGTCAACCATTTTGCCGGAATAATTGATCTGCCTGGCTGCTTCGTCCCATGTTCCTGTCATGAACATCATGCCTGTACCCATGTTATCTATCCATGAATTTACGAAAAGTTTTGCAGCGTTATCATATCCTTCGATCGATATTCCGTCAAACGGCATACCCATCATTGAGCCTGATACCTTTGATTGCAAATATCTGCCTCCGAGTATCATTTCTGATTCAGCAGTAGCTTCTGATACCATCGCTTCTGCGCCCGGTGCCATCCACCAGGATGTTTTCATATTCCACGAACCCGCGCCTTTTGAAAGCATCTTCTGCATATCGCCGGGTGTCATATAGTCCATCCACTTTTTCATATTCTCGTCCTGTGAATATGAGTTTCCGGTAAAAGCTAACACAGTAAAAAGAGCAATTAAAACATAAATTGATTTTTTCATGGCTGTTGAAATTTAGTTTAATAAAAATCCCGTCGGTTAAACGGGATTTAAGTTAATTGGATAAAAATTATTTTTTTCTTCTTTGTGAGTAGTACGCAAAACCGATCAGCATTGTTCCCATTGCCATACCAATAAGACCGCAAAGCTTTCCGCCTGCTTTTTTAACAACGGTTGTCATTTCAATATCTTTCCCAAGATCAGCCAGTGTATATGAATATTTTACAGTCTGCCCGTCCTTGTTCCCGTTTGTTGAAACAATTTCCGATGGCATTGTAAATTCATAGGTAACCTTGTAATCGCTGGCGCTCATCTGCTTCGCAGCTGAAGTATCCTGAAGAAGTATGTATTTCAGCTCCATTCCGTCAGCGTGCTCTTTCCATGTAACTTTTGCGCTTTCAAATCCTTTAGCTTCGCTCAGTTTATTTATATCTTTGAATGTGAGATCGATGTAAACGTGTTTTGTTGAATCATCAAGTTTATCTTCAACTTTAATGCTTGTCACATCTGAATTGCTGCTTTTGTATTTATCTTTGGCTTTTGCCTCGTCAAATTCAAATTTGCCAAGTGTTGTGCCCATTGAAAAATTCTTCATTCCGCTCCAGTAATGAACCTTCATCGTTCCTGAACCGTCTTCTTTCAATGTAGTTTGCTGGTCATAATTTACGCAGCCTGCCAGGTATATTGAAACCGCGAAAATAAATACTGTTAAAACAGATATTAGTTTGAACCTGTTATTCATTATTACATCCTTCCTGTATTGTTTGTGATATACAAATATAAATTAAATTGAAACAATATCATATCCTTAGATTCCTGCAAATCAAAAATGGACTATCTCCTGATACTTGTCCCGTACTTATGGTCATCAGTAATAGTTACAGGAAGCTTACCTTTGAACTTGATCACACCGGTTATCGCCCGCAAGGCGGCTTTGATGGAAAAATCTGAATCACCATAAGCGCATATGTAAACCGGCGTGCCTGGAAATTCCTTAAGCAAGTATGGGTTTCCAAGTGAAACTACGGCAACATTCCTGCCGGTGCTGTTTACCCTGTTGATTAGATCCACGTTATTGGCTGAAATAGATATCTTTCCGGTGCCGTATCTGACTTTAGCGTACACGGCTACTACTATATTATCATATTCACTCAGATCAGATGCTGAAACAGATGAGCTGAAAAAACTGCAATCTTTAAAATAATCAGGACCGATAGATTTTAAATAAGAAGTGTTATCAACTTCGCCGCCTTCACTTATTATCACAATTGCTGTTTTGCCATCGGCTGAATTCTTAAATGGCATCACGTTGTTGTCATCCTTAACGAGTGTGATGGATTCATCAGCTATCTGCTGCGCTAATTCATTTGCCTGTATGGTATTTATCGATTTGTAAACATCTGACTCCTGAACCTGTCTGTTCTCGAAGAGACCAAGCCATTCCTTGGCTTTTAATATCTTTTCGGCGGAGCGGTTGATCCTTTCTTCGGATATCTGCCCGCTGTTTACCGCTGATTCAATTGCGTTGAGTGTTTTCACTTCATCAAGCGGCATTAATATAAGGTCAATACCCGCATTTACGCACATCACAGCTACTTCTGATGTTGAAAAATATTTTGTGATTCCTTTCATATTCAGCGCATCTGTTACAACAAGACCGCCGAAACCCATTTGTTCAATCAGCAGACCCTGCACAATAGCGGGGGAGAGTGATGCGGGTATATTTGGCTTGGATTCAAGTTCAGGGAAAGCAAGGTGCGCTATCATAACTGACATAACATTATTTGTAATGGCATGTTTAAACGGCACGAGTTCAATGGAATTCATCCTGTCCATTGTGAAATTCAATTGCGGCAGGTCGTTGTGAGAATCAATATCCGTATCTCCGTGCCCCGGGAAATGTTTTGCTGTCGCTATCACTTTGCCATCCTGCAGACCCTTTATCATAGCCTCAGACATTCTTGAAACGAGCTGCGGATCTTCGCCGAATGAGCGTACATTGATTATAGGATTGTTCGGATTGTTGTTCACGTCGCATACGGGTGAATAATTTTGCTGAATACCAAGAAGCCTTGTTTCGCGCGCTATTTCAAGACCCATTTTATAACAAAGATCTTTGTTATCAGCGGCGCCTATTGCCATGTTGTTGGGGAAGAGCGCGCCGTCGGTCACACGCATTTTCGTACCGCGCTCAAAATCCGCGCTCATCAGTAGAGGTACATCGCTGTATGACTGCAATTTATTTGCAAGCCTTACGTAATCACCGGAACCGCCCTTAAAAAAAATGAATCCTCCGACCTTGGTTTCTTCGCATAATTTCCTGAATTTTTTCGCGTCAGATGAACCTTCTTTAAATTCCTGCGGAACCGCGCTTGAAATTATCATCTGCGCGATCTTTTCGCGCAGCGTCATATCCGCAAGTTTACTCTTTACAAGTTCACTTGCCGGCTGCTGAAAGTATGAAACCCCCGGTTTTATCTCCGGCTTTTCGTGTATCCTTTCGGCTTTGTTGAAGGTTATTATTGAGAAGGTTATTAACGCTATAAGTATTACTGCTGCAGAAATTTTCATTTTCAGGTATTTTAAATTTTTCATTTAAATACAATTTGCTACAAATTTACGGAATTATTCAGATAAATGAAACTTTTTCCATTTCGGGATCGCAAAATATAGCTATTTCAGCTAACTAAAATATCTATTGACATAGCAATATCAGTTAACTATTTTAAGGGTAATCAATTCAACATATTTCATCAATTAAATTCCGTTTGGAACGGATGGGGGAAGAGATGAATAAGCTAATTCTATCATTTGTAACTATTTTGGTTTATGTTTCGCAGATTTCTGCTATTGGGCAGGAATGGTCATCACGATATAACGGAGCCGGTAACTCTCTTGACTGGGCATACGATATTGAAATGGATCCGTTTGGATTTGTTGTCATTACAGGTTACAGCACAGGGGCTGGCACGGGCAAAGACTACAAGACAATAAAATATAATCCATCGGGAGCAATAATTTGGGAAGCCACTTATGCCGGACCGATCAATGGCGGAGACTATTCAAATGTTCTATGTATTGATAACACAGGGAATATTTACGTAACCGGCAGGGTTGATTTTGGGACAACAGGTTCAGATATTGTTACGATAAAATATAATTCAGCAGGAGCGCAGCAATGGACAGCGCGTTACAACGGTTCAGCAAACGGCCTTGATGAAGGAAGAACTATTACGGTAACAGATGAAGGCAGTGTAATTGTTGGAGGTAAGACAACAAGTACCACAGGCGGCCTTGATTTTGTTACGATTAAATATAATGCAGATGGCTCTGAAGCCTGGGCTACAGTTTACAATGGTTCAGGTAACAATGAAGATTATGTAACCGGTCTCGATGTAGACGAAAATGGAAACATCTACACCGGGGGATGCAGCATTGGGGCAGGCTCCGGGCAGGATATAGTTTTAATTAAGTATAATTCCGCTGGAACCCAGCAATGGCTGAAAAGATATAACGGAACAGGTAATGGCGGCGATGCAGTAATTGGAGTTAAAGTGGATGGCAGCAGTAACGTTGTTACAGGTGGTTATACTGATAACGGTTCTGCCCAAAGAATGAATTTCATTGCCTTAAAATATGACCAGGCAGGCACACTGTTATGGGAAAGACAATACAACGGCTCATCAAATGCGACAGATCTTGCGACGGCAATGACAATTGACGGAGCGGATAATGTTTATCTTACAGGCTTAACAACTCAGCTGTTTGGTTCAAGGCTTGATTCAAACTACGGTACTATAAAATACGATCCGTCAGGAAACCTCCAGTGGGCAGTTTTTTATGATGGCCCGGGAAATTCCGTAGATCTTTCCCGCTCTATCTTTGTAGATAACGCGATGAATGTTTATATCACTGGAAGCAGCAAAGGCATAGGGTCTGATGATTATGCTACTATTAAGTATTCTCCTTTGGGAGCGCAGTTGTGGGTCATGTCATACAACGGGACAGGTAATTCCAATGATTACAGCTCCAGTGTAATTGCGGATAATTCAGGTAATGCTTACGTGACTGGCAGAAGTGTTGGCGCCGGTTCTGACTTTGATTATGCAACTATTAAATACGGTGACCTCGTAGGTATTCAGGCCATAAGTAATGAAATTCCGGATAGATTTATGCTTTCACAAAATTATCCAAATCCGTTTAACCCTGAATCAAAAATTCGATTCTCAATTCCCGAGCAGCAGAATGTTACTATTTCCGTTTACGATGCATTGGGCAGACAATTGAAAAACGATGTTCTGGGCAGCCTTTCACCTGCTGTTTATGAATATAGCTTTAAAGGAATTGACTTCACAAGCGGTATATATTTTTACAGGCTCACAACCAATAAATTTGTTGATACCAAAAAGATGATCATGCTGAAATAACTGAATTGTACGTTCATTTTATAAAATATCAAAATAAGTAAATGAAAAGTTTCGCAAAATTAAAGCCGGGTAATGTTTTACCCGGCTATTTTGTTAGTATATTTGGATAACTAATGATCATAAACTTAAAGATATATTGTTATTCAGCTTTTTATTTTATATATTAATCTGATAAACTTAATAATATTCGTTTTTCGCAAAAAATAACCATTTATTCACTTTAACACGGTATTGTATTCATACCGTATTAAGTGTAATTTGTATCAATTAAAACAGAAATTAAACTATTCATAACTATATGAAGAAGACTGGTACAATCTTATTTTTTATTGCACTTTCCTGCTTATGTTTCAGCTCTACCCCGATATTTTCTCAACCAAATACCATATGGGCAAAGGTCTATAACGGACCGGCAAATTTGCAGGATTCCTCTGTTGGTGTATCTATCAATTCAGCGGGAAATGTATTTATCACCGGCTGGAGCCTTGGCTCTGGTACCGGTGCGGATATTGTCACTATAAGGTATAACCCTGAAACAGGGGATACTATATGGGTTAACAGGTACAACGGAACAAATGCTGAAGATAAAGTAAGCGCTATAGTTTGTGATAATAACGCTGTGTATGTTACAGGCTGGTCCTTTACTCCCAGCAGGGATATTGTTACAATTAAATATGATGCTGCTACCGGCAGCAGGTTGTGGGTAAAAACCTATAACGGCACAGGTAACGGCGGAGATTACGGTTTCGCCATAGCAGTCAACGCAGCAGGTGAAGTCTATGTAACCGGCAGAAGTGATGTTGGCGGCGCGCAGAAATTTACCACTTTGAAATATGACGCAGCAGGCAACATGGTTGCAGGCTGGCCAAGTATATATACCGGACCCCTTTCTACTACCTTCGATCAGGCACAGGCTATTAAACTCGATGGTTCCGGAAATGCTTATATTACCGGAAAATCCGGCACTGCCGGCACCGAAAATTATCTCACTTTAAGGATCAGTTCCGGCGGAATTGTTGACTGGGCTACCAGGTATAACGGTTCTTTAAACGGTGAAGATAATGCTGTTGCACTCGTACTTGATAATACAGGTTCGCAAGTTTTCGTAGGCGGTTACAGCTTCAGAACAAGCGCGGTTCAGGATTACGTAACAATTAAATATAACGCTGCTACAGGTGATAGTCTGGCTGCGGCAACATATAACGGACCCCTTGGAAGTACCGATCAGCTAACAGCCATGGCAATTGATAACAATAATAATGTTTACGTAACTGGCTTCAGCGCGGCCGGCCCAAGTGGTTACGATTACGCTACTATTAAATACAATTCAAGTCTCGCACAGCAATGGGTTCAAAGGACAACCAATTCAGGAAGTGACTTTCCATTCTTTATTACAGTTGATAACGCAACCGGGAATGTTTACGTAACCGGTTCAAGTTTTGCCGCAGGCACGGGCTACGATTACCTCACAATTTCCTATTCAGGCACCGGTACAATGAACTGGGAAAAGAGAGAAAACAGTTCTACCAGCGGGAATGATTACGCATCCGGTATTGCTGTTCAGGATAGCGACAGGATCTATGTTACCGGGTCGGCAAACTTTTCAGGTACAGGGATAGCATTCTACACTTTAAGATATTCGAAGATCATGGCAATTGATCCCATTTCTTCAAATATTCCGGCTTCTTTTAAACTTGACCAGAACTATCCGAATCCGTTTAACCCGGTTACATCAATCAGGTTTGATGTACCGAAATCTTCCTTTGTAAAAATATCCGTATATGATGTTATGGGCAGGGAAGTAGAAAATCTTGTAAACCAGCAGCTGAAGGCGGGTGAATACCTGGCTGCGTGGGATGCTGCAAGATATTCCAGCGGAGTTTACTTCTACAGCATCGCTGCCGATGGTTACCAAATTACCAAAAAAATGATACTCGCAAAATAGTGTAACAGATCTTATTTTCTCAAAAACCATCTCTGTTATACAGAGGTGGTTTTTTTATGTATTATACTTCTCCTATTTTTTTAGTAAATTTGTAAGTTTTAACACAAAAAATATGATATTTTATTCAAAATTCTATATTCCCCGGCTTAAGAGATCGTTTTTTATAGCAAAGAATGAAAACGGAGTGTGTTATATAGATCTTGGTGATAACGAAAAGCGATTTCTGAAAAAACTGGATGAATATATTGGCGATGAAGCGGTAAATAAAACTGCTGAACTTGGTTACGAAATTGCGCAGATAAAAGATTACTTTGCAGGTAAACGCAGGAATTTTGATATGAAGATATATCTAAAAGGTTCATCATACAGGCTTGCAGTTTGGCAGGCGCTTGCTCAAACAGGCTATTGTGAAACAGTTTCATATTCGGAGCTTGCCAAACGGGCAGGAAACAAAAACGCCTTTCGCGCCGCGGCTACAAGCTGCGCTGTGAATCCCGTGCCGATAATTATTCCATGTCATCGTGTCATTGCAAAAGATGGTTCAATTGGCGGTTTCGGCGGGGGTATCGAAATGAAAAAAATTATGCTGCAGATAGAAAGAGAAAACGCTTAAGGATTTGATACGGAATGTGATCTTTGATCTTGGAAATGTGCTTGTGAATGTTGAGTATGAAAGATTCATAGTTAAACTGAAACAAAACGGTGTGAGCGATGAGCAGTATATGAATTTTTTCAAGGGCGGCAATTACCGCCTTCTGGGTTATGAATCAGGTGATATTTCCACTGAAGAGTTTGTAAGTAAATGCTTAACCGGTCTCAATCTCACTATGGAACACGATGAATACGCAAATGCGTTTAACGATATGTTCACTGAAATTGAACCAATGAGCTCTTTGGTAAGGAGATTGAAAATGGAAAATAAGTACAGACTTTTTCTTCTTTCCAATACAAGTCCGCTGCATTTTGAGTACATTACAAAGCAGTATGATTATGTGAACCTGCTTGAAAAATTCGCTTTAAGTTACGAATTGAATTCACTTAAGCCGGATGATATCATATACGAAAAGACGATTGAGCATTTAGGCATTGTACCCGGGGAATCGCTTTTTATAGATGACCTTCCTGAAAACTGCGAGGCAGCGGAAAGACACGGAATAAAAACGGTCTGCTACAATAAGAAAGATCATGCCGGGTTTGAAAAGGAATTTGAAAAGTATTTAAGTTTGTAGTGTGTTGTTTCACTAATTATTGTTCATTGCTGTTTATTAATTTCTAATTGAAATAATATGCCTGTTTCTCCAAATGAATTACATATCGGTTCAAAAGCGCATCCGTTTTCTCTGCCCGCCACGGACGGGAATGTTTATTCATTGCGTGATTTTGATGAGAAAGATGTATTGTGCATAATTTTCAGCTGCAATCACTGCCCGTATGTGAAGGCTGTGGAAGAGAGAATTAACAGTATTGCGGGAAAATATTCAGACTCTTCTTTCGTCTTAATATGTATTAATTCCAATGATGATTCAGTTTACCCTGAAGATTCATTCGAAGAAATGAAAAAACGCTCAACGGAAAAAGGTTTTGTTTTTCCTTACTTACGCGATGAATCGCAAAATACAGCTAAAGCGTATGATGCAATCTGCACGCCCGATATTTTTCTCTATGATAAGGAAAGAGTGCTTAAATACAGGGGCAGAATTGACGATAACTGGAAAGATGAGTCAGCTGTAAAGAGTAAAGATCTTGAGCGCGCAATTGAGCTGCTCTTAGCCGGCAAAGAAATAGATTTTGAAATGGTGCCATCTATGGGATGCAGTATTAAGTGGCGCACTTAATCCTGAGCGAAAGTGCTTGCTTATCGTGCGTAGCACGAGAAGGAAGGATCTCATTGAGCGGAAATAATTATACATTCCCAAACTGGAGTTTGGGAATGAGAATGCAAAGTTTGAAAGAGTATAAAATATAAAACACGTGCTTCCCAAACTCCGGTTTGGGAAGCAATGAAGGATAAAAACAAATGTTCAATTTCTTAAAAAAAATATTCCCGTCTAAGCATGAAAAGGACGTAAAAGAACTTCTGCCTGTAGTTGAGGAAATAAATGAGCACTACAAAGAGCTCGCTTCACTTACTGATGATGAGCTGCGCGCTAAAACAGCGGAATTCAGAGAGCTCATTCGCAGCAATACTCAGGAGCATGAAGATAAAATTGTGGAGCTTCGTTCAAAACTGACGAACGATATTTCTCATGATGAACGTAAGGAGATCTACGATGAGCTCGAAAAAACCGAGAACGAGCGCGATGATATCATAGAAGATACTCTCAACGAAATCCTGCCGCAGGCTTTCGCTGTAGTTAAAGATACTTGCCGCAGGCTTTGCGGAAAGGAATGGACTGCCGCGGGACAAAGAGTGCAATGGGAGATGATACCCTTTGATGTACAGCTTATCGGCGGTATGGTTTTGCACCAGGGCAAAATTGCTGAAATGGCTACCGGTGAAGGTAAAACACTGGTAGGAACACTGCCGCAGTTTCTCAACGCCCTGCCGGGCAAAGGAGTTCACATTATCACTGTTAACGATTACCTCGCAAAACGTGATAGTGAATGGATGGGCGAGATTTTCAAGTTCCACGGGCTGACCGTCGGTGTTATTCTAAACGATATGGATAACGATAAGCGCCGCGAAGCTTACGCATGCGATATAGTTTACGGAACAAATAATGAATTTGGGTTCGATTACCTTCGTGATAATATGGTTGTTGATAAGAAATTCATGGTGCAGCGCGGACATAACTTCGCTATTGTGGATGAAGTTGACTCAGTATTAATAGATGAAGCAAGAACTCCACTTATAATTTCCGGAGCGGTTGAAATGAGCGAGCACAAGTTTGATGAAATGAATCCCAGGGTAAAAAGACTTGTTGACGCGCAGAAAAGTTTGATAGCCAAATACGTTGGCGAGGCTGAAGCCATCATAAACAAAGGTGAAGCAGCTTCTAAAGATGAGATACATGCGGCCGGTGTAGCATTGCTTAGGGCGCATCGCGGCTTTCCGAAAAATAAAAAGCTGCTGAAATTATTTTCTGAGCCATCAAACAAAACTTTGATGCAGCAGACAGAAATTGAATTCCTGCGTGATAATTCCAAACGCATGCCTGAAATTGATGATGTGATGTATTTCGCTATCGATGAAAAAGCGCATTCAATTGATCTCACAGAAAAAGGTCGTGAGTTCCTTACCTCCTCACAGGAGGATAAGGACTTCTTCGTGCTGCCTGATATGGGCACGGAAATTGCGCAGATAGAAAATGATGATACTCTAAGCGAAACTGATAAAATAGCTAAAAAGGACGCTTTGGGTGAATTGTACTCGCTCAGAAGCGACAGGATACATACAATACAGCAATTACTTCGCGCGTATTCGCTCTACGAAAATGATGTAGAGTATGTTATCCAGGATAACAAGATCATGATCGTAGATGAGTTCACCGGACGCGTACTCCCCGGCAGAAGATATTCTGAAGGTCTGCACCAGGCCATTGAAGCCAAAGAAGGCGTGCATGTTGAAAAAGATACGCAGACACTTGCGACTATCACACTGCAGAATTACTTCAGGCTATATAAAAAGCTTGCAGGTATGACAGGTACCGCTGAAACTGAAGCGGGTGAGTTCCTTGATATATACAAACTCGATGTTGTGGTTATTCCAACTAACCGTGACTGCATACGTGATGATGTGAACGATGTTGTTTACAAAACAAAACGCGAAAAATACAATGCGGTAATTGCCGAAATCGAAGAGATGAAAAAGATCGGCAGACCCGTTCTTGTAGGTACTACTTCAGTTGAAGTATCTGAAACACTTTCAAGAATGCTGAAACGTAAACAGGTTGCCCATGAAGTACTTAACGCAAAACAGCATCAGCGCGAAGCGCAGATCATACAAAACGCGGGACTCAAAAGCGCGGTAACTATTGCTACCAATATGGCCGGCCGTGGTACTGATATAAAACTCGGACCCGGCGTTGGTGATCTTGGAGGTCTTCATATTATCGGTACTGAACGTCATGAAGCAAGACGTATAGATAGACAGCTTCGCGGCCGTGCCGGCAGGCAGGGCGATCCCGGCTCATCAAAGTTCTTTTTATCACTCGAAGATGACCTGATGAGGCTCTTTGGAAGCGAAAGAATCTCCAGAGTAATGGAAAAGCTTGGTATCGAAGAAGGCGAAGCTATTGAGCACTCCATGATAACAAGCTCTGTTGAGCGCGCGCAGAAAAAAGTTGAAGAAAATAACTTCGGCATCCGTAAAAGGCTGCTTGAGTACGATAATGTTATGAACCAGCAGCGCGAAGTTATTTACGACAGGCGCCGTCAGGCATTGATGGGTGAGCGTATCAAAGATGAAATTTTTGATATGGCGGGCTCATACGTTGAAAAAACCGTTCAGAAATATTACCCCGAAGGTGATTACAACGGTTTGCGTGATGAGATCCAGAGAACATTCACCGTTTTAATGGATGTGTCACCAGAAGAATTCCAGAAGCTGGGTGAAAAGGGTCTGGATGACTATATAATGAAGCTTGTGCATGAGAATTATTCACGCAAAGAAGAAAAATACGGCGTCGATCTTATCGCGCAAATTGAGAGATTTGCAATGCTAACCGTAATTGATGATAAATGGAAAGAACATCTGCGTGAAATGGATGACCTCAAGGAAGGTATCAATTTCCGCGCTTACGGACAGAAAGATCCTCTCATTGAATACAAGAAGGACGGCTTTGGATTATTCGTGCAGATGCTCGAAGATATCAGCAAGGATGTAATTAATTTTGTATTTAAGTTTACGACACAGGAACAGAAAGTCGAAGCGCCGGTACAAAGACAGCGATTGCCGCAGAGAATGACAACCATTAAGCAGAGCGCAGATGGTGTTGGTATGAAGATGACACCGGAGCAATCAGATAACATGCAGGGCCAGCCGAACGATACGAAAAAGATCCCGATTAAAGTCGGACCCAAGGTCGGCAGAAATGATCCTTGTCCATGCGGCAGCGGCAAAAAATACAAAAATTGCCACGGCAAAGAAGCATAGAGTATAGATTTCCTGATCCCCGTCACTCTCCCCCTATCAGGGGGAGGTAGTATGGGTTGCATTCAAAGATTATTTTTTAATGCTCCTCTCCCTTGACTGCTCCTGCAGTTTTTTAAGGAGGGGAAGCAATAGACTTCCGTCAGGAAGTTTATTGCGGGGTGGTAAAATGCTTTCTATACCTGTTACTAAGAACCTTTACCATATTTTATTTACATTTATTCTTTCAATACTTACCATTAAATTCTCTTCATGCTCCCATTTGAATATATATTACTTGTGCTTTCAGTGCTTATACTGATTAGCATAACGCTAACCAAGATATCTGAAAACCTCGGACTGCCTGCGCTTATCCTATTCCTTGTTGTGGGGATGCTGGCAGGCTCCGATGGGCCCGGTAAGATACATTTTGATAATGTGTATATTGCGCAATATGTAGGCATAGTTGCGCTGATATTTATTTTGTTTTCAGGCGGACTCGAAACTAAATGGCGCGATGTTAAACCTGTAATGTGGACTGCTTTTACACTTTCCACCCTCGGAGTAGTTTTAACTACAGCCGTATTGGGTATTTTTGTCCATTATTTCTTTAATCTGCCTTTGCCGGAGAGCTTCCTTATCGGTGCGATCATTTCATCTACTGATGCCGCTGCCGTGTTTTCTGTGCTGCGCGCAAAAGGTACACGGTTGAAGGGAAGGATAAAGCCGCTGCTTGAGCTCGAGTCAGGCAGCAACGACCCGGCCGCAATTATACTGACAATTCTATTCATTGAATACATTCAGGCAGCAGATGTAACCGGACTAAGGATTGTTATTTTTCTTTTCCAGCAATTGATTCTTGGTACAGCAATTGGTATCGGTGCCGGTAAGCTGCTTTCAATTGCCTTTAATAAATTTAAATTCTCATATCCCAGTCTTTATCCGGTATTCGCAATCGCTTCCGCTGTATTTGTTTATGCCGCAGCAGCTTCGGTTGGAGCAAGCGGAATACTGGCAGTTTACATTGCCGCTGTAATACTTGGCAACAGTGAATTCATACAGAAAAAATCGCTCGTTCGTTTTTTCGACGGGCTGGCGCTTCTCGGACAGATCGTAGTTTTCTTAACTCTCGGTTTATTGGTCTATCCATCACAGTTACATATCGTATTGGGCCCCGGTTTGATACTCTCAGCAGTTTTGATATTTTTCGCCCGCCCCGTTGGGGTGTTCATCTCTATGATGTTCTCCAAATTCAAGCTGAATGAAAAGCTGTTTATAAGCTGGGTAGGGTTAAGAGGCGCGGTTCCCGTAATACTTGCAACTTTTCCGTTGACTGCAGGACTTGAAATAGGACCCTACATTTTTAACCTGATATTTTTCATTACTATCACTTCAGCGCTTGTACAGGGCTGGTCTATTCCTTTGACTGCCAAAATATTCGGAGTGAAGGGTGAAAAGATCGAAAAGTCACATATCCCTATTGAAATGACAGATTCCGAAAAGACAAATAACGACCTGCTTGATCTTATCATTCCTCAGCATTCCGCGGTCGCGGGTAAATCGCTGGCAGAGCTAAGCCTGCCCCCTGAGAGCCTAATTACCGTTATTTACAGGGATAACGACTACGTCGTGCCAAGCGGCGGCTCAGTACTTGAAGAAGGCGATACAATTTTGGTGCTGGTAAACAAAGATAATATTGAAGTGGTAAAGAAGATCTTTACTAAGCTTAAGAGCACTGAAAAAGTTGATGACCCCGCGAAAAGAACTCTGAATATTAAGAAGATATAATCTTAAAATTTCGCCCAACCGATTTTGCTTCCAGTCACTCTCCCCCTGAAAGGGGGAGTTGGTGGGGGTCTCTTCCGGATCAGTTTGCATACACCATAATTGGTTAGTTATTCCGATTCTTCATTTTGAGTAGCCCCGCCTTTTAAGGCGGGGGAATTTAGCAGGCGCCTCACTCATACTGGGACTTTAGTCCCAAATTAAACACAATTTATTAGAAAAACCTATAAATCATTTCAACTATCCACAAAAATCCCTAACTTTGCGTAATAATAAATTTCTTTTGGGGTAACATATGAAAAGAAGAGACATGATCTTAAAATCGCTCGCAGCCGGAGCGCTTTTAACTGTTCCGAAACCTTTGCAATTATTTGCAAACGAAAGCAAAAATGCTGTTTTAACTGAAGTCACCGGAGCGGGAAACCCGCTCAGATTCCCGCCTGTTTTCACAAACGGCGGCAATATGGTACTTGCCGAAACTACCGAGCAGGTCTGGCCGGGTCAGGATACTCAGATCATAACCATTAACAGCTCTTTCCCCGGTCCAAGTGTGGTAATAGATAAGGGGCAGACTTTCACGGCAAATGTAGTCAATAATCTGAGTGAAGTCATAACAACCCATTGGCACGGATTAAGTGTTCCTTCATTAATGGATGGCCACCCGCTGCAGTCAATCAATCCGGGTTCATCTTACACATATACTTTCCCTGTCATCAACAGGGGAGGCACGTATTTTTATCATGCGCATGCTGATATGCTGACAGCAAAACAGGTCTATCGCGGTTTCGCAGGATTTTTTATAGTGCGCGATCCCGCAGAAAATTTTAATCTTCCATCCGGTGCTTATGATGTCCCGCTTTGTATTCAGGATAGAAGAACAGCCGATATCCCCAATTTTCCATACAACCCCGGTTCCCCTGAACACACTTGGGGATATCTTGGTGATACCGTACTGGTTAACGGGACTCCAAATGCATACTTCGAAGTCAGCCGCACATTGTACAGGTTTAGATTGCTAAATGGTTCAAACGCGCGTGTATATAAAATAGCATTTTCAGATAGCAGGCCGTTTAACATTATTGCAACAGATGGCGGTTTAAAGGATGCGCCCGTGCAGGTAACTGAATTTAATCTCGCTCCCGGTGAGCGTGTTGAAATACTTGTTGATTTTTCAGGAAACACCATCGGCTCAAATGTCACATTGAGGTCACTGGCATATTCTTTCGGCGGTACTCTGCCTTATAAACAGGGTATAGCCCTTGATATCATCAGGTTTGATGTTGTAAACAACAACACATCAGGCGGTGTTGTACCCGGTGCTTTTAATCCTATTACATATTACAATCCGGCTGATGTTGTACAGACAAGGACGTTCACTTTAACAATGGGCAGTTCGCATCCTATGCATAAAATAAACGGTTTGACGTTTGATATAAACCGTATAGACTGGCAGACAAGACTGAATTCACTTGAAAAGTGGAGGATAGTCAACCAAACCGCTGACTACCATCCAATGCATACCCATGAAACACAATGGCAGCTGCTTTCAAGAAATGGGAACACAAACATCGCTCCTTCTGATAAGGGATGGAAGGATACAATAAATATCGGTGTTGGTGAAACAGTCGAAGTGCTTGTTAAATTCACAGAATATAAAGGTCTGTATCTCTTCCATTGTCACAACCTTGAGCATGAAGATGAAGGTATGATGCTTAATTTCGAGATCATCGATCCAATCGGTATTCAGCAGATAGGCACAGAAGTGCCGCGAAGCTTTGAACTGCATCAAAATTATCCAAATCCGTTCAATCCGGCAACTAAGATCAAGTTTGATATAGCCGAAAGAGTTGCAGGTGATGCTTCGCTGGCAGTGTTTGATATTCGCGGCAGGCAGGTTGCGGAGCTCTTCAAAGGCAGTATTACCGCCGGTAAATATGAAGCTGAATGGAAACCCAATTTTATGCCAAGCGGCACATATTTCGCTAAACTTACAGCCGGTAATTTTACCAAGACCATTAAACTTGTTTTAACTAAATAAATATTTACGCAGAGACCTGCAAAATACGCAGAGACTCTGCTTTTACAGTGAGTATGATATATCCAGCTTTTGTAGAGACGCCCCGGTGAGGCGTCTTTTTTTTTAAAATATTTTTATTTGTACAGACGCCCCGCTGCGCCTGCCTATGGCATGGCTGGGGCGTCTCATTTTAATTAAAAGTCTTTTCGACTTATAGAACAGATGATATCATTGTACAATAATATCACCACTGCAAGGCAGTCCATGGCCTTCGGGGTTAAAATCTATTGCTATCTGCAAAACCGCGAAGCGGTGAAATTTTTGTATTCCGTTAATCCAGAAAGGAGATAAACCCGGAACGGGTGATATTATAAAAGAAAGGTAACGCTAATCCTGCGCGGTTAAAATTCCTTCTTCTATTTTCTATTATTTCTAGCATACCACCTGCAGCCTGCCCATGTAACTAAATTCACCAAACCAACCCGCCATCAACACTCAGTGTTATTCCCGTAATAAACGCCGCATCATCAGATGCCAGGAAAAGATATGCCTTGGCGATGTCCGCGGGTGAACCAAGTCTGCCTAATGGTGTGCGCTGTTTAATGTTATCCAGAATATTTGCAGGTACTGTGTTGAGCATTCCTGTATCAATAAATCCGGGTGCGACAGCATTTACTGTAATTCCTTTTCGCCCGAGCTCTCTTGCCCAGGTTTTTGTCATTCCAATCACCCCGCTCTTGGAGGCCGCGTAATTCGTCTGCCCGAAGTTACCATATAACCCCACAATTGATGAAGTATTTATTATCCTTCCATAGTTGTTTTCAGCCATTTGTGCTGCCGCATACTTCGTCATAAAAAATACGCCTTTTAGATTCACATCAATTACTTTCTCAAACTGCTCAGATGACATCTTATGCAATGAAGCATCGCTTGTGATTCCCGCGTTATTAACTAGAATTTCCAGGCTTCCGAATCTCTTAAGTGCTTCCATAACGCAAAAATATGCTGATGATTTATCTGAAACATCGGTCTTTACAAATCTGCACCTGCTGCCCAAAGCTTCAGCTGCGGGTTTTCCATCGGATTCATTTAAATCCGCAATTATCACATTCGCGCCTTCTGAAATGAACAGCTTCGCGCTTTCAAGCCCAATTCCGCTTGCCCCGCCTGTGATTATCGCTGTTTTGTTATCTAATTTCATATTAATATGATTATGTTATAATTCTCAAATTACAACTTTAAATGCTTTTAAAAAATACACAGTTTTAAGGGCTTTATGTTTGTAAATATTTGTAACAATAGGAACTTCAATGCTTTAAATGCCATTATTTAATGGTAGTTAGTCTGATACCCATTTCTTTAGTAGCTAAAATTTCGTATTTTTGATAAATATTCCGATATTCATTTGAAAAAAACATTAATAATTGCGGTTCCTGCTATAATACTTGTCATTCTTGGTTTTATATTCATTCCAAAGTTCACTGCCGGCACTGATAAACCCGATCAGAAAAAAGGACCTAACCAGCAGAACCAGACAATTAGTGTTGATGGTTTTGTGCTAAAAACAGCGACCCTTGATAATGATATCAAAGCTATAGGTAACATTATAGCCAACGAAGAAGCAGAGATCAGAAGCGAAATATCCCGTAAGATTCGCGGGATCTATTTTAAAGAAGGTACTTATGTTGGAAAGGGCTCAACTCTTTTTAAACTTGATGCTGACGATCTTACTGCGAAGCTGCGCAGGCAGCAGATAGATGAAAGGCTTGCAGTTACCAAACTCGAACGCGAAAAGCAGCTCATAGAAAAGGGCTTAACTTCACAGGAAGAATACGACATCATGGAAGCTACCCTTGAACAGATCCGCGCCGAAATTTCCATTACCCGTATCGATATATCCAAAACATATGTCCGCGCTCCGTTTTCCGGCATCATCGGACTGCGGAACGTAAGCAACGGAGCATATGTGACACCGCAAACTGTACTTACAACCATGCAGGATGTAAGCAAAGTAAAAGTGGATTTCTCGATCCCCGAACGTTATATCTACCTTTTCCAGAAAGGTCAAAGGATCAAATTTAAAGTAGATGGACTCGATGGCGAGTTTGAAGCCGAAGTTTACGCGTACGAACCAAAAGTTGAAAACAATACCAGGTCGCTTGTTCTAAGGGCTGTTACCAATAATACCGGCAGAAAATTAATGCCGGGTACTTTTGCCAATGTTACATTCCTTATCAGTGAAAACAAAGATGCTATTATGATCCCCACCGAAGCTTTGATCCCTAAACTGAAAGGACAAAGCGTTTATGTTATAAGGGATGGCAAAGCAAAGTTGACTGATGTGGAGATAGGGACAAGGACAGAGGCTTTTATTGAAATAAGATCAGACCAGCTTAAAGCAGGCGATACTATAGTAACAACAAATATCCTCAGGTTAAAAGAAAATTCACCTGTAAAAGTGGAGAAGGTAAATTAGCCTATGAGCCTGAGTGCAACATCAATACGAAGACCCGTACTTTCGATAGTATTTTCGCTTATTATCATTATATTCGGAATTGTTGCATTCACCTTTCTTGAAGTCCGCGAATATCCAAGTGTTGATCCGCCTATTGTGACAGTGACCACCGGTTACCCGGGCGCGAATTCAGAAGTTATAGAAACACAGATCACCGAACCCCTGGAAGAATCATTGAATGGTATAGATGGCATAAAAAGTTTAACATCGCAAAGCCGCGAAGGACAAAGCCAGATAACCATTGAGTTTTCCCTGGAGCGGAATCTTGAAGATGCCTCAAATGATGTGCGCGACCGCGTTTCCAGGGCGCTTAGGAACCTTCCCACCGATGTTGATCCGCCTGTAGTACAGAAATCTGATGCGGATGACTCACCCATAATCTTCATGTATGTGCAAAGCAATACCAGGAATATCCTCGAAGTGAACGCTTTCGCAACAAATGTTATCAAAGAAAGAATTCAGACAATACCCGGTGTAAGCACAGTCCGTATTTTCGGGGAGCGTAAATATGCCATGCGCATGTGGCTTGACCCCGAAAAACTTGCTGCGTACCAGCTTACTCCGCTTGATGTGAGAACTGCTCTTGAAAAGGAGAATGTTGAGCTCCCTTCAGGCAGAATTGAAGGTGATAAAACCGAGCTGACGATCCGTACGCTCGGAAGATTAAAAGATGCTGAAGAGTTCAATAACCTCATTGTCAGAGAAACCAACGGGACAGTGATCAGGTTCAAAGATGTTGGATATGCTGAGCTTGGACCGGAAAACGAAAGAGGCTCTCTGAAGCGCGCCGGTTTACTTGGTGTAGGCGTAGCCGTTACAATGCAGCCAGGAGGAAACGCAATTGATATTTCAGATGAATTCAAAAAACGATATGAGCAGTTAAAAAAAGATATCCCCGCTGATTACAGCATTGAAATTGGCTTCGATTTTTCTGAGTATATCAGAACCACTATCAGCGAAGTTGAAGAGACCATATTCATAGCATTCGGACTCGTTATACTTATAATTTTCCTTTTTCTTAGAGACTGGCGTTCAACGTTAATACCAATAGTCGCTATCCCGACATCAATTATCTCTGCATTCTTCATTATGTATCTTATGGGGTATTCCATAAACGTGTTAACGCTTGTGGGTATGATACTTGCTATAGGGCTTGTAGTTGATGACGCTATTGTTGTGCTTGAGAACATTTACTCAAAGATAGAAGAGGGGATGAATCCCATTGAAGCAGCTTATAAGGGCTCCAAAGAAATTTACTTCGCTGTAATATCAATTACTATCGCGCTTGTGGCGGTATTTCTGCCAATAATGTTCATAGAAGGGACAACGGGTAAGCTCTTTAAAGAGTTCGCCGTGGTAATTGCCGGTTCAGTTCTTGTATCTGCATTTGTGGCATTAACACTTACGCCTATGATGAGCTCAAGACTGCTGAAAGCAAGTGCCAAGCATAATAAATTCTATAGTTTGACCGAACCCTTTTTTGTAAAGACAATTGATACTTACAGAAAAATGCTCATTGGTTTCATGAAGATCAGGTGGGCTGCGTTTATTATTATAGCTATTGTGGGTGTGCTTATATATATAACCGGATCCTCGCTAAAAAGCGAACTGGCTCCACTTGAAGACCGTTCTAATATCAGGATCCAGGCAACCGCGCCTGAAGGCGCAACATTTGAGTACATGCAGAAGTATATGGATGATCTGAGCGATGTTGTGATTACATCAACGCCTGAAATTCAAACCCCTATCACAAATGTTGGGGCAGGGGGACAGGTGAACAACGGGTTTATTAACATGTATCTTGTGCCGCCCGGTGAAAGGGAAAGAACTCAGCAGCAGATATATGATAAACTTGCCAAAGAAATAAACCAGATATCAGGGATCAGGGCATTCCCCTCGCAGCCGCCAACAATTGGCGGCCGGTTTGGCGGACAGCCTATTCAGTTTGTGCTGCAGGCTCCTGAATATGAAAAACTTGAAGAATTCATGCCAAAATTTCTTGAAGAAGCCAATAAGCAGCCTGAACTTACTTTTGTTGACGCAAATTTGAAGATCAATAAACCTGAAATAAATCTGACAATTGACAGACAAAAAGCTTCAGATCTTGGTGTATCTTTCAGTGATGTGGCATCAACACTCCAGATATCTTTCGGGAGCCAGAGGTTTGGCTATTTTATAAAGGAAGGCAAGCAATACCAGGTATTAGGGCAGGTTACAAGAGATAAACGTGATAACCCGTATGACCTGAGGTATCTTTATGTAAGGAATAAAAATAACCAGCTGATACAGCTGGATAACCTGGTCAGTTTAACCGAACAGGCGGCTCCCACAACAAGGTACCGTTATAACAGGTATTCATCCGCTACTATTTCCGGCGGTCTCGCGCCGGGTTATACCCTTGGTGATGGTATTGCCGCTATGCGGCGCGTTGCGGCAGAGGTTTTACCTGAAGAGTTTAACACGGCGCTTGCCGGGCAGTCAAAGGATTTTGAAGAAAGTTCTTCAAGCTTATTGTTCACTTTTGTTTTTGCGCTGATAATTATTTACCTGGTGCTCGCTGCACAGTTTGAAAGTTTTATTGATCCTTTCATTATTCTGCTTACAGTTCCGCTTGCGCTCTTCGGCGCGCTGCTATCGCTTTGGGTGTTCGGGATGACACTCAATATCTTCAGCCAAATCGGGATAATTATGCTGATCGGGCTCGTTACCAAAAATGCGATCCTTATTGTGGAATTTGCGAACCAGAAAAAGGAAGAAGGCCTTAGTGTCAAAGAAGCCGTTGATGAAGCGGCTGTGCAGAGATTCAGACCAATTATGATGACAAGTATCGCCTCCGCGCTTGGCGCGCTGCCAATTGCTATCGGTATCGGAGCAGGCAGCCGTGTATCGCTTGGTATCGCTATTGTTGGCGGACTCATTTTCTCAACATTCCTTACACTGTTTATTGTACCTGCAATTTACACATATCTATCCAGGCATAAAGCCGCAAATCCTGATCTTAAAAAGTACAAAGAAACCGACGATGATGAAGAACGCAATCTTGCCCTCGAAAATCCCGCATAGGATTTAATATTTGCTTTGACGATATTTGATACAATTTTAATTTATAAATTCTCATGACACCACGAGTTGTGATTTGCTTTCAATTTGTTCTTTGACGATATTTGATACAATATGTAAAGCATTATGGCAGGTACGGAATCAGTTGTGATTTGCTTTCAATTTGTTCTTTGACGATATTTGATACAATACGGTATTTGTGCCGTTGTAAATAATCCTGGTTGTGATTTGCTTTCAATTTGTTCTTTGACGATATTTGATACAATATTGGTTCACTTGCATATACAAATCAGATTGTTGTGATTTGCTTTCAATTTGTTCTTTGACGATATTTGATACAATACTCTGCTTAACTTCAGCCACAGAATTTATGTTGTGATTTGCTTTCAATTTGTTCTTTGACGATATTTGATACAATACCGAGAAAAATGGTTTAAACCATTTGGAGGTTGTGATTTGCTTTCAATTTGTTCTTTGACGATATTTGATACAATCCGGAAGGAGGGAATATCAACCGTTAACTGTTGTGATTTGCTTTCAATTTGTTCTTTGACGATATTTGATACAATGCTTTATCGTCAAGCAATCTGCCGTTGAGCGTTGTGATTTGCTTTCAATTTGTTCTTTGACGATATTTGATACAATGAAGGCTTAGAGCCTCTGCAATCCCTGCTTGTTGTGATTTGCTTTCAATTTGTTCTTTGACGATATTTGATACAATTGAACTATAGCGAACTGCCTGTTGGTCTTGGTTGTGATTTGCTTTCAATTTGTTCTTTGACGATATTTGATACAATTCGTCACTTACAATATTGATTTTAACTTCAGTTGTGATTTGCTTTCAATTTGTTCTTTGACGATATTTGATACAATATTTATTGATGCAGATGCTGTCGCAATAGAGTTGTGATTTGCTTTCAATTTGTTCTTTGACGATATTTGATACAATGCAGGCAGATAAAATCATCAACGCATTACTGTTGTGATTTGCTTTCAATTTGTTCTTTGACGATATTTGATACAATTCGCAGGTGTGGGATACGACCGGCGTATATGTTGTGATTTGCTTTCAATTTGTTCTTTGACGATATTTGATACAATAATGCAGCTGAACGAACTTGAATTCTTTTGGTTGTGATTTGCTTTCAATTTGTTCTTTGACGATATTTGATACAATAGCGCAACTTTCTGTAATGAATCGCTTTTAGTTGTGATTTGCTTTCAATTTGTTCTTTGACGATATTTGATACAATAAGCTGACACGAAGAAGCCTGTATATCCATGTTGTGATTTGCTTTCAATTTGTTCTTTGACGATATTTGATACAATTTAGATACAGTATTATCTGATCCGCAACTGTTGTGATTTGCTTTCAATTTGTTCTTTGACGATATTTGATACAATAAATCAGATAAGAAGTTGATCAATAACTCGTTGTGATTTGCTTTCAATTTGTTCTTTGACGATATTTGATACAATAAGGAAAGCATTAACACCAACCCAACGTTAGTTGTGATTTGCTTTCAATTTGTTCTTTGACGATATTTGATACAATTCTTTGCTCATATATACTACAGGCCTGTTTGTTGTGATTTGCTTTCAATTTGTTCTTTGACGATATTTGATACAATTGGGAAATTTCAGTATATATCTACCAAGCCGTTGTGATTTGCTTTCAATTTGTTCTTTGACGATATTTGATACAATGCTTGTTAAAATTTATGTCCGTGAGGTCATGTTGTGATTTGCTTTCAATTTGTTCTTTGACGATATTTGATACAATCAATGTTACACCAGGCGCAAGCGGCTTAAGTTGTGATTTGCTTTCAATTTGTTCTTTGACGATATTTGATACAATCTGTTTCTTGTATCGTCTAATAAAACAAGGTACTTACAGCTATTTGAGTGTCAAAAAAATCGCCAAAGATTAAAGCCGTCTAATTGATATTAAACGGCTTTTTTATTTCTATAAGCTTTGCATTTATTATAGAAAACGCTTAAAACAATTCTAATTGCTGGGGCGGCGCTTTTACTTCTTCTTTCTTTTTACCATAAAATATCTCAATTTCGCCGAATTGTTTGTCTGTAATGCGTAATATCCCTATATGTCCCCTTGGCGGTAAAACAGATTTTACTCTTTTAACGTGAACATCGCTGTTCTCTTTACTCATACTGTGTCGCACATAAATAGAAAACTGGAACATATCAAAGCCATCTTTCATAATAGATTTTCGAAATCTGGCGTAGTTTTTCCTGTCCCGTTTAGTCTCGGTAGGAAGGTCAAAGAATACGAGTACCCACATAATTCTATATTCGTCTAATTTCAGCATTGTATAAATTCAGGATAAATGATCTTTTTTGTTTTGCCTTCAAAACACTTCGCAAGCGATGATGTCGTTCTTTGCATACCTACCATTAAAGGACTTTTTTCTTTTTCTATAAATATATCCGCTGTTGCAATTTCAAGAAGCCGTTTTTTAATTGCCGGGTTAAGTTCTGCAGGTTCGTTCCCGTTATCGGTCACTTCGCATACTATCTTATCTACAAATGGTCTGTATGGCTCCATAATGTCATCTGCAAGGCAATATGCGTTGTATTTGTTCCTGTGATGAATGCCAAGAGTTGGCAGCATACCGCTTGCAACAAGTGCTCGGGCTGTTATTGCCCTTAATATTGCGTAACCGTAATTTAACAGGCTGTTTGGGGGCGGACCTGTTCTTGACCGGTAAAAATCAATATTATCAGGGAAGATGGCTTTCCAGTAGAATGCCGCGGCTCTGGCTTCATGATTCCCGGCGTCACCTGATTTAACCTCTTTAACCCATTTTAGCATATTATCTACCGGTACTCCGTTTATTGAGAGCAATTGTGCCTGATTGTAGATCTTTGCCTGTACAGTTTGCTGCCATAACTGCTTTTTTAAAGGAATAGTTGAGTTTATCTGAGCTCTGAACTTTTCGGATTGAAGTGTGTTGCCTTCAAGATTTAAGAACATACCTGTTGGTATATGTGACCTGTTGCATATTATAACAGCAGCGTTATTTTCTAATAGCTCTGAAAGGAGATATTGCGAGAGAGTAACTCCATAGTGATCGGCTATTACTACGCCTATATCCTCTATGGGTATTGTATGCCTCTTCGCTGTGCCTTGTTCTGCTGTTTTTTCTATAAACTTGTTTCGGTTTTCATACCAATCATCATAATTATCATAATCGATAAAGTCCATTTCAAGTTGCTCAGGCTTTATATCAATTATCAACTGCTGTTGCTTACAGTTCAAATGAGCCGGCGAACCGATGTATAATGTTTTTTTTATCAATTATGTATATATAACGTTTCCTAATCTATCGACAATTATCTTTGAACAAACGTCTTTGATCATCAAATCATCAATAGAACGTTCCATTTTATTTAAGGCTGAATACTCAGATTTATAAACAATAGGTGTGGAAACTTCATGCTTTATGAAAAAGCATTGTTTGCCAGATGAACTCACCATTTTATAAACCCTGTTAACTTTTTTTATATAATTTATATCTATTTGTTTATGGCCAATTTCAGGTATTTCTTCTAGGGTTGGTGCATATACCAAATCATTTGGTGAAAGATGAAATAGTAATTTATATCCTTTTTCATTTGTTTCAGGCACAGCATTTAAACCGTGTTTTTGTCTTTCAATAACAATATTAAGTGGTATAGAATCGTAATCTCTCTTGCCTTTGTTATCAATATAAATTGCAAAAAAGAGATTTGTCCCTTTTGCAGCTTCAACGAATTTACTCTCTTTATTGCCAATTTGCCCAAGCGGGAATTTACTTCCTAACTCGAAAACCCTGGCTTTATAAATCGGCTGGTGCAATTTTCCATCATTGTATATCAAAATGTTTTTATTCATCTCCTCTAAGCCTTCAGGTGTAAATGCCAATTCTGGATTATTTTCTTTGCTAATTAAGTAGTTTTTCAAAATCTTCTGAATCCCGGTATCTGTTATAGATTCAATTGTTTTTAAATCAAAAGTAATGTCAATTGGTTTTCTTGTTGCTGTTAGCCTTTTCCCTTTGGGTACTTTTATCCATGCCAGTTTTACCTCCCCTGAAACAGTGTCCTTATGCATAGGTTTTCTTATAGCCCAGCTATCACCTTTAGTTTGCGATACAACTCCTTTTACTTTCTTACCATCTTTCTCTATCCAATTAGTATATTTGTTTGTTGTCTTATTAATAACCCTCAAATTTTGTTTAAAGCTAACAATGATAGATTCTAAATTATTATTTGCATCTTCTGTAAAATTCTCCCATGGTTTAATAAAATCCATAGGTACTTCTCTTTCAACTGTTTTGCCTTTTTTGGGTTGTTTATAAGATACTTTCTCAAATTTTCGCAGCTTCCTATTCAAGTCAAAGCGTTCATTGGATTTTGCATATAAATTATTCAATAAATTCACATGGTCGCGTGTTGCGCAAGCAATCACTAACGCATCCAAAGCATGGTGTCTATGATCAATACGTTTCTTTTGAAAACCTTTAGAAAGACCAATAGGGACAGTCGGTAATTCTTTTTGATACTTTTCGTTGTAGGTTGTAAAATCAGTAGTGTTTGTAAGTTTGTTCATTCGCTGAAAGCGAGGGAGTATCAAATCATTCCAGACATCATTAAGTCCCCAGTCTTGTTTTAATCGGGAAGTAATTTTTCCATTACCGGGTATAACATTCTTGGAATTAATCCCGTCATCATTGTGCGCTGATCGCACAATGTTTGAAAGCAACGCAGAAATAAATTTACTTATATATCGAGTGTCATTTAACTGCCTTTTTATCATTTTATCTGGTATTTCATCAAGTAGTAGCTTATTACGTTTTGAGCGATTATTTAAGTAATTTTGCTTTATAAAATCCAAATATTCTTCTTCGCTGAATATCTTAACAGATTCGTTGCCTATACCCAATTCAATAATTTCACCATGATGTTTCTTAACAAATTCCAAACCAAGCAGGTTATCTTTTAATTTATTTACAGCTGATTCGCAAATTATTTTATTGTTAAAACTATCATCAAAAAACCTGCTTTGCGGTATAATATGTTCAATTTCGTAGGCAGGTGTAAATAATTTATGCAATGGGATGATTTTACCTGTATAGGGTGAGCGGTATTTCTGCTCCAGCCATAATTTATATCGCTGCAACTCCGAATTTGTTGGTAGGGCTGATTTACTTATTTTTAAAATTTCATCAGGTAGCTCAATATTCGATTTTAAAACACCATCTTCAAAAATTTTTAGAATTTCTTGCTGCATAGGGGAGTGTGGCCTAACATTTTCAATTTTCGGATCATTCTTCAGTTCAGCAAGTAAGGATTTTATCCTAAGGTTTGTATTCTCATTTTCTACGACTAAATTTGTGATCGATTTCCGTTCTTCAGCAGTATTCTTCATCTCTCTTCCAAGTTCAACATGAATTTCATTAAAGTAATCTTTTGCGCCATTTCCAAATTTAGCCCAAATATCTTTAACAACTCTAAGTGTTTCCGTTATAACTTGTTCAACAATCGGGTTACGTAGTGAGTGCTGTTTGAAATCTTCTAAATATTGTGAAAGATCTTCCAGTGAGTTCCATTTATCGTTACTCGTAGCTTCGGAATGTCGGTCATATACAATATAACTTGCCAGCCAAAGTTGTAACCCTTGGAAGTCGTTCGGGGTCTTTAATTCATTTTTACTTGCTTTTTCTCTAACTAAAACTCTAATTTCTGAATCTTCTTCTGCGTTTATAATTTTATCAATCCTTTGCTTTGTCTTATGATCAATATTATCCCATTCCCAATATTTGCCTAAACGAATTAGTGGTAGCAATTTTTTGATAGCTTTTACAGAATAACTTCCATATTCACTTTTGAAAGGTGGGTATTTGATGAAATTCTCTACAAATGAATCAATATCTAATTTATGTTTTTTAGCGTATTGTTTTAATGCTTTTTCGTATTCAGTTTTATCAGTAACAGAGTAAATAATGTGCCATAATTGTTGTTCGGTTTCAGCAGTAAGAAAATCATTACCAATATTAACTACTTTTTCTATCCTGTTTTTAATATTAGTGTGTGTTTCGTTGCATGGATACAATTTATCTTCAACAAAGTTCCATCTGTATTTAATGATTTCATTGTTTAAATCTTTGCCTTTTAATCCTGTATTAGCCAGCAGATATTTAATAACAGCTTTTTGATCTACATCTTTCCTGTTGTTTAAAAATTCGAATAGTTTTTCGTAATCTTCAGTATTCTGTAGAACTGATTTGGTTATATTGGTGTCATCATCTTTTTTGTAAATGCTTAGATTGTAAATCCATTGCCATAGTCTGAATTCCTGATATGCTGGATGTGATTTGGGAATTGCTTTTAGATGCTGTATTTGTCTTTTCCCTTCTTTATCTGTAAATTCTCTATACTCAAGTGTACAATTGGTTATAGATGACTTTTTGCTTTTTAAAGGTCGCTGATAAAAGATAATATCATCTAAGAAAAGATGTACAAAATCTCTTTTGCTCAAGGTAAGTTGGTGTGTTTCATTATTTTTATAGAGTTCTCTTACGCAATCGTTATAGATTTCCTCATCCTGCAGCTCACTGTGGTATTCACTTTGTTTCTTTAGAATTTGCCTTAATTCGTCCTTGTAATATTTGCGCTCAATTGTTCGTACTAATTTTCCTCTAATTTTCTGTTTCGGGTTCTGAAGCAAAGTGTCGTATATATAAGCTCCTACTGTTTCGTTAGCTTGTTCAATTTCTTGTTCAGTTTTCTTTTTTAGCAATGTCCAATCATCTTCTCCAGGTGCTCTGAAACTTCTTTTTTCTCTTCCTTCTTTATCTTTCTTTACTGTTCCATCATCATTTAGTTCTGTTGTTACAATGAAATCTCTTACCTTATCTTTCCAGTCATATAATGGAATTTTACTTGATCTGCGGTAAATCCAACCATTTTCCAGCACTAAACTGTACCAAACCTCTGATTTGCCTTTTTGCTGATCATCTGCTTTTACATCGGTAATTGCGAGTGAATGAAATTCAACTATTTTATTTAAAAATTCTTCTTCCTCTTCTCCTCGCAATTGATAATATCCGCGCTTTTGATTGAAATTTAACAATATCCAAGCCAATTCTTCTTTTTCTATTTTTTCAGTAAGCGCTTTCTTGCGCAAAAAATAAATTGTCCAATCATATGGTATTAATTTTTCATTGCCAGCTTCATCTTTTAAATAGTCAGGGCGTTGTTTTCTAAAGTCTTCCAGCATTTCGCTAAAGGAATTCTTAAAAATGAATTGTTTGTTGTTATAAGCGATTTTTGGTTCTTTTTCAGGTAAAAATTGTCCTAACCTGTGTTCGAAGTCGATTTCTAGGGCATAATGTTCTGGTAGGTAGCCTAATATATTTAACAATCTAAGCAGTCTTTGTCTTCTAAGCAAATGCCTTTCTCTTAGTCTGCGTACGCTTCTCATTCTTGTTCTTTCAGCAGTTTGTGATATCGAATTCCCTTTACCAAAATCTCCTAATTGGTCTTGGCTCATTGGAATTATTCTGCTCCCTAATCCAAGTATTTTTCCTTGTCTATTTTCAAAGTCTTGCTCAATTAATGCCCAACCAATTGAATTTGTACCCAAGTCTAGTCCAAGTATTTTTTTCATTATGTTTGTATTTTATTAGATTATTTATTATCTTGCAAATGAACAAATAAAGCAAATCACAATAAGGATTATTCCGTTGTGAAAACATTTAAAGTGGTCTGTTTCCTTCATCGGTTTCAGGTCGCTTTTTTTATTCCATTTTTTAAGATTTTTGATTTAATACATAAAAAAAAGGCCAGCACGTTAACCAAATCGGCTAAATGCCACCCCCTATAATTTAAACTTTGTTATTTATTTAATTTATTTCAAGTCAACTTAAGGGTTTGTCTATTTTTTCAAAATCAATTCTTTGAGCCTTTGTGGCAGACTTTTGGTTTTGTTTCTTAAAAGAACAATACAACTCAAAGTTAAATTGTTGTGCCAAAATCTGTGGGTTTTTAATTCAAACATTTTTTAGCTATATTTGCTATGGCACACACAAAAATAATCGAAAAAGCAATTACCTTTGATGACATTTTGCTCGTTCCCGCAAAATCAAAGGTCTTACCCAGGGACGTAAATATTTCCGCTAGATTAACCAAAAACATCACTTTAAACACCCCGATACTTTCAGCCGCTATGGATACAGTTACTGAATCTGAGCTTGCCATTGCAATGGCGCGCGAAGGCGGTATAGGCATTTTGCATAAAAATATGTCAATAGAAAAGCAGGCATCTGAAGTTGACAGGGTAAAAAGAAGTGAGAGCGGTATGATCTTAGACCCGATCACACTGAAGGTTAACCAAACCGTTGGCGACGCCAACCGCTTGATGGAGCGTTATAAGATTTCAGGTTTCCCGATAATCAACGATGAGAACGAACTAATCGGTGTATTAACCAACCGCGATCTTAGATTCGAGCCAAATCAAAACACCAAGGTGTCTGAATTAATGACGAAGGAAAACCTCGTCACCGCACCGGTTGGTACTACGCTTGAGCAGGCGGAGCGTATTTTGCAGAAGCACAAAGTTGAAAAGCTTCCTGTGGTTGATAAACACGGCAAAATAAAAGGTCTCATAACATTCAAAGATATCATCAAACGGAAGAAGCATCCGTTTGCGGCAAAGGATTCACACGGCAGGCTGATTTGCGGCGCTGCGGTTGGTATTGCATCCGATACGCTTGATAGGGTAGCCGCGCTTGTTAAAGCAAGCGTTGATGTTGTGGTTGTTGATACTGCGCACGGTCACTCACAGGGTGTACTTAACGTTGTAAAAGAAATAAAGAAGAATTTTGATATTGATGTAATTGCGGGTAACGTCGCAACCGCAGAGGGAACGCTTGATCTTATCAAAGCCGGAGTCGATGCCGTTAAAGTCGGTATCGGTGCAGGTTCAATCTGTACCACAAGAGTTGTTGCAGGTGTGGGTATGCCGCAGATCACGGCAGTATTCAACGCTGTATCAGCAGCGGCAAAATATAAAATACCAATTATTTCCGATGGCGGCATAAAACAAACAGGTGATATTCCCAAAGCAATAGCAGCTGGGGCTGATTGTATTATGGTAGGCGGACTTCTTGCCGGCACGGAAGAATCACCCGGCGAAAAAGTATTGTATGAAGGACGCGTATTTAAAATGTACCGTGGAATGGGCTCACTGGAAGCGATGAAAGCCGGCAGTGGTGATAGGTATTTCCAGGATCCGGAGTCAGAGCTAAGCAAGCTGGTACCCGAAGGTATTGAAGGCAGGGTGCCTTATAAAGGACCCCTAAGCGATGTGATCTACCAGATGGTAGGCGGCTTAAGAGCCGCCATGGGTTACTGCGGATGCGGTACTATTGCGGAATTACAGAAGAACGCCAAGTTCATAGAAATAACCAATGCGGGTCTGAAGGAATCACACCCCCACGATGTTATTGTAACCAAGGAAGCACCGAATTACCAAGTAAGAAGATAGCCTTATTCGTATCCCCGCGCAGGCGGGGATCTCTATTTTCGAATAAACTTATAACATAGATCAAAGCCCAAATGTCAAAAGCATTTGGGCTTTTTTTTGTATCCCCACGTAAGCGGGATTCTCCATTTTCGATTTTTGTGTTAAGTATCGTTGCGTATACTTTTTGATAAATGATTGAGCCGCAAAGAGTGATATTGTTTTTGGATACTTGCTGAATTTTATCAAAACCCCGAAGGGGTGACATTATTGTAGTCCAATGAAATGGAAATTCCCAAACCCCGCCTGACTGCCTTAGCAGTAAGAGGTGGCATTATTTGATCAAATGGTATTTGATTTGTCATTTGGATTCTGGCATTTGACATTAAGCCTCAAAAAAAGGGCAGAGAAAAAACTCTCCGCCCTAATATGAACTGAAATTCAAAAACTATAAAAAAACTACCTTATCTTCTTTTTATGTCTGTTCTTTCTCAGTCTTTTTTTCCTTTTGTGAGTAGCCATTTTATGGCGTTTTCTCTTTTTACCGCTTGGCATGAAATTGCTCCTTGCTTTATGATTATTATTAAATTTTTACTTTATATTTTTATATCTTATTTATCTTTTTTGCTTTCTTACTTTTGCTTTCTGCGCTTTTTGCAGTCCCGCGTTTCTGCTTAGCGGGATTGACTTTTGCCAGCTTCTGATTACTTCTCATTATACTTTTCAAGCAGTGAATCATTTACCGTCTTTTTAAACTCTTTTGATACCTTGAACATCGGAACAAATCTTCTGCCAAGCTCAACCTTAGCGCCTGTTTTCGGATTCCTTGCAATCCGTGGCTTACGTTCCTTTACTTTAAACGTACCAAAACCTCTGATCTCAATGCTTTCCTGTTCTCTCAGCGCGTCAATAACGCATAAAATGAAACCTTCAACAACGGTTTCTGTTTCAACCTTGCTTAATCCTGTTGCGTTAGCAATTTTATTCGCTATATCTGCTCTTGTCATAAATTATAATATATAATTTAACTTAAAATCCGGTATTTTATTGTAATATATTTATGGCTGAAACTTATACTGCAATATAGGTTCATCAAATAGCTTACCTTTAATATCAGTAACATCTTCTATCTTTGAGCCCATTACTTCTTCAAAGAAAGAGAACTTTTTCTTTTCCTTTACAATTCTAGGTTCACCTTCAATGCCTGCCATTTTACCGGTAATTCTGATGGCATCTTCAAATGTACCCAGTGAATCAACCAATCCATACTCTTTGGCCTGCAGGCCGGTAAAAACCCTGCCGTTTGCGTATTTCAGCAGTGTCTCTTTATCCATCTTCCGCTCTTTGGCAACTACATCAAGAAACTGACCGAAACTGTTATCTACAACATCCTGGAAATATGCCTTGTCGGAATCGTTCATGGTTTTAAAGGGACTCCCGGCATCTTTTAAACTTCCGCTCTTAATGGTAGTCTGAGAAATTCCAAGTTTTTCTGCGAGATCCTTAATGCTTATGAACTGCGCTATAACTCCAATGCTGCCGGTAAGTGAACCCGGATTGGCTATTATTAAACTTGAACCTACTGCTATATAATAGCCGCCTGAAGCTGCTATTGAACCCATCGATACAACGATGATCTTTCCGCCGTCACGGGTCTTTTTTACTTCTTCGTAAATTTCCTGTGAAGCGGCTACGCCGCCTCCGGGAGTGTTAACCCTCAGTATTATAGCCTTAATGGATTTATCTTCCCTGAAGCGTTTTATCTGCTCAACGGTCTTTTCAGATGATACTATCACATCGTTTATTTCAACTATCGCAATCTTATCACCTGAACCGCCGGAAACAAATTCGCCTCCGTCACGTTTTATGGCGGAAGCGAATGCGAAAAAGCTGATCGCAACAATTATCATCCCGAAAAACAGTAAACTTAAAAATATACCCCAGAACCATCTGCCGGAATTATCCTTCTTTGGAGGATGCACAGGATGATTCTGTGTTACTGTATTTTGTATTTGGGGATCCTGCTGCATTTATAAAATTAATTATTATCGTTCTTTAACTGGTCACGCATCTTAATAGCATCCTGTGCTTTTTCATTCTGACCTAAGTTTGCGTAAACCTGGATCAAAAGTTCGTATGCGTTAAGTTTGTTATCTTTATCTGTTGATGATGTCAACTCTTCGAGGTAAGGTAAAGCCGCATTGTATTTATCTTTGTATGATGCGTCATCAGGGTTGGCTTCCCTTAACTGCTCACCCCATTTTAAATTGGCAAGTGAAATATTGTAGATAATAACTTCATATGCGCCTGAACCCTTTGTAACCTTGCTTAAGCCATTGTTGTATTCATTGATAGCACCGGCAAAGTCGCCGTTCTTTTCAAGCTCAACGCCTTTATCAATTGTTGGTTTAACAAGTATTGTATTTATTCTGCCGTTTAAAGCGGCGATATTATCTTTAACAAATGCGCTATCCGGAAGCAAAGCCAAAGCAATTTCAAAATTATTCAGAGATTCCTGGAACTTCTTAACAGCGTCATTATCTGCGCCGGTTTTGGCTATTTTTTCGCCGTCTTCATACTGCTTGTAACCTCTGTCATACATAGTGCCCCAGGCTTCGGTAAGCTCTGTTCTGAATGTATTTTTTCCGATGCCTCTGTATTTATCCATAGCGGTTTTAACACCGTCAGCTTTTCCGAGCTGCGCGCGGGACATTGCAAGATAGAACCATGCTTCTTCGTTTGTAGGGTTATTATTAGTTTCTTTCAAAAATTCTTCTTCAGCTTTTTTATAGTCACCCTGGTTATAAGCTAATTTCGCAGTTGTCTGTTCTGCTGAGGAACAGCCCCCGAAGTAAAATAATACTGCCGATAAGATCAAAAATACAGATAAAACTTTTACGGACCTCATTTGGTTGATTCTCCTGTTATTTTTATAATTTTCTTGTAATCGCCTTATTTTTAAGGACTTAAATATACTCAAAAAAAATCTTATTAAAAAGTTATAAATTTTTTATTTATTCCTCATTATTGATCTTGAAAGTAAATACTCAATTATCAGGAATATAACTGCCAAAATCAGGAAATATTGCCACAGGTCTTTGCCGGTTCTAAGATCAATTACTGCTGCCGTTAGCACTTCCTCTGGTGAAACAACATTAGCATTCAGTGCGTAAGTATCATTAAACAATACCTCAATATTACCGGGTTTCATCCTGCCTGTTTGAGATTCCAAAGCATTAAAATTAACAGGTACGCGAAGTATATCTCTGCCCGAATTAATCACAGAATAAATTCCGGTGTTGTTTAGTGTACTTCCCAGGTTCAGCAGTTGTGTCTGTTCGTTCGTCACTATGAACTCAGGCACATTCTCTCCTGCGGAGCTTATCAGAAGCGTATCACTTTTCATCTCGTACCGGTTCAGCTCCGCATAGTAATCTTTGCCTGCAATTGCGGGCCTTATGCCGTTAATATTTGATGTGTAAAGTATGCTTCTTATGGTAACCGGCGAAAATAAATTCTTAACGGGAAAGTTACCCGCGCTCATATCTGGCGCTGAGGCGAACATGATAAGTTTACCTTTCCCCCTGGAATACTCTTCCATAAAGTTCGTTCCGTTCGTAAGCGTTACTATCGATAAAGCGTTTTTGCCCCCTGAAAGGCTGAAGCCAGAAATTAGTTCAGGTGATTCTATGCCGGGGTTATTTTTATCTGATTCTCTCCTGAAAATACCTTCAAACACCGGATGGTCATAATCAATTTTCTCAAATTTCACTGGAGTTTCTGAATAATACTTTCCGCCGATATACGGCAGGTCAAGTTCTTTCATCAGGGTATTATTGTAATTCGAAATATCGGAAAGCGCGCCGGGATATATCACCGCGCCTCCCCCCGCATCAATGTACTCTTTCAGTTTGTCAACTTCGCCCGCGGAAAATGAAGGCTTATTGATAATAACAACACTGTTGTATGAACCGAGGTCTTCTCTTGATATATCCGAAGCGTTGATCTCCCTGATGTTAAACAGGGTTGATATTTCCGTGCTGGCTGATATCTGGGCGGATGTTGTAAGAACAAGCTTCACATATTCGGCGTCCATTTGGGAGCCTGATGCCAAAAGTACATTCACTTTTTCGGGAATGTAAAATGAAAAATACTGCCTGTTATCACCTGAAATTTCGTCATCTGCAATATCGTTCTGCACAAGCTCAATACTGCCTGAAGAAAATCCCGCCGCCTCCGGCTTGATCATGAACTCTGTTTCAACGGTAGTATTTGCAGGGATATCCAGAACCTTTTCTTCTTTGTGATTTCCGTAACTTATAATTACGCTTTTGTTAACTGAGTTGAAGTTGTTGTGATTGTTCAGCTTCGCTTTGATCTTTACGGGCCTTGCCTTTTCGAAGATCTTTGATACTACATTCACCGTATCAAGCGAGATATTGTTGGCATCTCTTGAACCGGTTAGAATTACAGAAAAGTGCAAATTATCTTTTCCTTTGAACCCGCTTTGGGGAATAAGATCTTTCTTAAGAAAACTTAACTGCCCATCTGTAACAAGGTATATTTCTTTGTGAGTATTTGATGCGGAATTCAGAATACTCTCGGCGTAATAAAGCACTTCGTTTATATCGCGGGTAACCTCAGATGTTTTTAGCTGGCTCAGAGTATCTTTAATTAATGAAAATTCTTTGTAGGGAACAGTAGAACGCGCAGCGTTGAGCCCGGAAACTGTCGTAAAAAATAGTTCATCGTTTGTACCTAAGGCGTCAATGATCTCTGTAACCTTCTTTTTACCGCTTTCAAAGTCATTGCCGCTTTTATCTCTGGATTGCATGCTGAATGAATCATCAAGTATTATCAAAACGCTGCTCTTTGCTTTTTCACCGGGTGTACCTAAAAAGCCGGAATCAAAAGGCTTGGCGAACATCATAACCAGGAAAATTATGAACGCTATTCTGCATAACAGAATCAACAGCTGCTTAAGCTTGATCTTTTTGTATTTGGACTGCTGTATTTCCTTTAAGAACATCAAAGTAGAAAATTCAATCTTCTTTGTCCTTTTAAGATTGAATATGTGTATCAATATCGGAATTGATACCGCTGCCAAACCCCATAATAATAACGGATTTAAAAATGTCATATCTGCAAAACTAAAAATTTATTCTCTTTATTGAACTTGATAAATTTATCCTTGTTCCTTATTTATAATATCCCCGCGAAAGCGGGGATCTCAGGCTATATTCCCTTCAGGCTCTATAAACCTTACCCAACTCGTAGGTTTTGACTACAATAATTTCACTCCTTCGGAGTTGGATTTGATTCTAACTACAACCAATTCCTCTTCTGAATCAATATTTAATTCCCCCTTTGAAAGGGGAGGATATTTCTGCTAACCGTACAGCCGCAATTAAACTTTGATTCACCTCTAACAAAATTTTCGATGGGGATGTTGCTTTTTATATAACCTCACCCCCAACCCCTCTCCTGTAAGGAGAGGGGAGCGGTAATTCTAAAATTTTGGTTCTCCCACTCCTATGTCAGTTCAGAAAACTGTCACGAACTAACAACATCGGCTTCTAATTCCCCCTCGAAGGGGGAGGATATTTCTTACTAAACCTCACCCCCAGCCCCTCTCCTGTAAGGAGAGGGGAGCGATAATTCTAAAAATTTGGTACTCCCACAACTATGCCAGTTCAGAAAACTGACCAAAACAAACAACATCGGCTTCTAATTCCCCCTTTGAAGGGGGAGGATATTTCTGCTAACCGTACAACCGCATTTGAACTTTGATTCACCCCTAACAAAAATTTCCGATGGGGATGTTGCTTCCAATTAACCTCAACGATGTCAATTCTAACGAAGAAAAATGAGAGCCCTGTCTTAATCCCGAAGGGATGAAATTATTGTAGCCTTTTGAATTACCTGGAGATGAAACCCCGCCTGACTGCCTTAGCAGTAAGGGGTGACATTATTCCTTTAAATATTAACCTTATAACATCTATATAAATTGCAACTTAAACAAATTAAAATTATTTTGCCTTTCTTAACATAAAAAATTGAAAAATCATAAATATAAGTAAAATGGATCAGTCAAAATTCACATCACTGGAAACTGAAAAACGCGTATTTAAACCTAACGCTGAATTTTCCAAAAAGGCGCACATTAGATCAATGGCGCAGTATAAAAAAATGTACAATGAATCAGTAAAAGCGCCCCAAAAGTTTTGGGCAAAAGCAGCAGCGGAGCTGCACTGGTTCAAAAAATGGAAAACGGTTCTGCAGTGGAAAGCGCCGCACTCAAAATGGTTTGTTGGCGGAAAAATTAACATGAGCTACAACTGCCTGGATAGACACCTTGATAGCTGGAAAAGAACCAAAGCCGCGATAATTTGGGAAGGCGAGAACGGCGATACCGCTACATGGACCTACCAGGAGCTGCATCGGCAGGTCTGCAAATTTGCAAACGTACTTAAAAAAATGGGAATCGAAAAGGGTGACCGCGTTTGCATATATATGCCGATGGTACCAGAGATCGCCGTGGCAATGCTTGCCTGCACACGTATCGGCGCGGTGCATTCGATTGTGTTTGGCGGCTTTTCAGCATCAGCATTGATAGATAGAATCAACGACGCGCAGGCAAAAATGATCATCACTGCAGATGGCGGCTACCGCCGCGGGGAAATTGTTAACCTGAAAGCTAACGTTGATGAAGCTATGCCCGGATGTCCCACAATAGAAAACGTAATTGTTGTAAACAGAACTGGTCATCACATTGATTTCCACTTAGGCCGTGACCATTGGTACAGCGAGCTTATGATGGGTGTGGATGATGACTGCCCCGCGGAACCGCTCGATAGCGAGCATCCGCTCTATATATTATACACCAGCGGCACGACCGGCAAGCCTAAAGGTATTCTGCACACAACAGGCGGCTATGCAACTCAAACATATTTGACCAGCAAATATGTTTTCGATCTTAAACCCGAAGATATTTACTGGTGCACCGCCGATGCCGGCTGGGTAACTGGACACTCATACGTTGTTTACGGTCCGCTGTTAAACGGCGCAACAACGCTTATGTACGAAGGTGCGCCCAATTTCCCTAATCCCGATAGATTCTGGGAAATTATCGATAAGTATAAAGTTAATATATTCTATACCGCGCCAACTGCAATTCGCGCTTTCATTAAATGGGGCGAGGAGTGGCCGCTGAAGCATAAGCTTGATTCCTTAAGGCTTCTTGGCACGGTGGGCGAGCCAATTAATCCCGAAGCATGGATGTGGTACCACAAAGTAATTGGTAAGGGTAAGTGCCCGATTGTTGATACATGGTGGCAGACAGAAACGGGCGCGATCATGGTTTCACCGATACCCGGCGCAACGCCAACCAAACCGGGCACGGCTACGCTCCCATTCTTTGGAATAATGCCTGAGGTGGTTTCCAGGGAAGGTAAGCCATGCAAAGCGAATGAAGGCGGGTATTATGTCATAAAGCATCCCTGGCCAAGTATGCTGCGCACTATATGGGGAGATGATGATCGTTATAAAAAACAATATTGGTCGGAATTCCCCGGGCTGTATTTTACGGGAGACGGCGCGCGGCGCGATAAGGACGGTTACTTCTGGATAATGGGCAGGGTTGATGATGTGATAAATGTTAGCGGTCACCGCATTGGCACTGCGGAAGTTGAATCAGCGCTGGTATCGCACCCCAAGGTGGCGGAAGCCGCCGTGGTGGGCAAGCCTGATGACATGAAGGGCTCGGCAATATCAGCTTTTGTTACGCTTGAAAGCAAGCATAAACCCAGCGAAGAACTGAATGCTGAATTGAAACTTTGGGTCACAAAACAAATCGGCGCGCTTGCTCGCCCGGACGAGATCCGCTTCACTGAAGCGCTGCCAAAAACACGCAGCGGTAAGATAATGCGCCGCCTGCTCCGCGAGATCGCTACGCAGGGCTCCGTCAGCGGTGATACTACCACGCTTGAGGATTTTTCAGTCCTTGAAGCTTTGAGAACGGACGAAGAGTGAGCAATGATTTCGGATTGCGGATTTATGGTTGCGGATTGAAAGTCAAAAGCAAGATGTAAAATGGGTAATAAAATATACATACTATCATCTCCCCCCTGTAAGGCCGAAGGACTGCCTTTGGCATGTGGGGATAAAGGGGGGTTACTTTGCTAAATTTTTCCCCCGCAGTTGGTCTTGACGCACTTGTTTATAGGCTGACCAACAGCAAAAGGCAAAGCAGAACACGGATAACGCGGATAAAACTGATTGAAACTGATTTGTTCTCAAAATAACCCCGACCTTTAGGTCGGGGTAAGAGATACAAAAAAAAAGGCTTGAGCCCTGAATAATGTTAAATGAGCAAACATGAAACATGGCGTACGCGAAAATATTGGAAATCGGTCGGAGGGCTATTGATTGAAGAGTTTTGCGCTGTTCGTAGGGGTCCATTTATTGGAACTCGATTGATTGACGGAGTAATAGTTTTGAATGAAGAAACGAGAATTCATAATTCCAATTTCTTTGATATTAAAGATAGGGATGTCATATCCATTCAAACCAAACAAAATAGATTGGGAATGTATTTGATGGGTCAAGCTTTTTTTTCTGCTGATTTGCTGGAGACTTTTAAACCTAAGAGTATTAAAAGGGTATTAATATGCGGAATGAATGATGAAATCCTTCACCCAATATGTGAAAAATATAATATTGAGGTTGTCGTAATTCCGAACGTCGATATATCGACTGAACTGGGATAAAAATGCTAACACCAAAATACAACATACTCCTAAATGGCAAATACTTTGACGCCATTTACCCGGTGGATTATTACAATGATAAAAAGATATTTCATGATTCCGGTGCAAGGCAGTTTTTTGTAATTTACCAATTGGCTGCAAGCAGGAAACATGTAATTGAAATTGAAGATATGAAATCGGGAAGTAAAACAGTTATTCCTGATGAAAAGTTTTTTAGAAAGTGGGTTGAAGATTATTACCCGATGTATCTAAACTATCTTGATAACTACAATTAAACAATCGATCCGCTTTTGTGGATCTTAAAAATTTATGAAAGAAAACGAACCAATATTAATTAAAGCAGAATTCAACCCGATAGTGAAAACATACATAATGCTGTATGTCTTCGGGATATTGCTGGTTACAGTTGTGGGAATACCTTTTGCAATTGTGTGGATATGCGGCCTTGGTCAGTGGTACAGCCGCCATTATTACGAAAAGCTATACTGCGTGCTCACCGAAAAACACCTGCGTTTCAGAATGGGAATATTGTTCACCATTGATAAAACTATTCCGCTTGAAAATATTCAGGATCTCACTTTCTACGAGGGTCCCGTACTGCGCCATTTTAATCTTGCGATGCTTAAAGTTGAAACAGCAGGGCAGGGCGATCACTCAAGTAACCAAATGAAGCTTGTAGGCGTGGTTGATGCGCATGTATTCCGCTCAAGAGTCCTTGAACAGCGTGAAGCGGTGAAGATGAGACTAACCGCCGCCAACCAAAACGATCCGCAGATAATTCTCCTTGAAAAAATTGCAGCCACGCTCGAAAGAATTGAATCCGGTTTCATCAAATAAAATATATTCAAAAGTATCACGTGTTTACAAAAGAGAACCATATTGGTGTTATAATATTAAATATGTTTCAGTAAATTTGCCGCATAATTCATTTCAAAACCTTCCCTTACCTGCCGTGAAGATCACGGTTCGGCTAAAATAATAAATAACTTAATTCATAATAACTTTATGAACAAATATTCTATTGCCGCAGCTTTGCTGCTGTTAATTTCATTTTCACTGTTTTCCCAGGATCAAATGTCGCCTGTAACAGGCTCACATGATCTCGAAAAGGTCACTATTGATAAATACGTTTTCGAAACCGCGCTTAACAGCGCCGATAGGACCATAACATTCCTTCAATGGGTCATAGGGGTATTTTCGGGTGTGATCACAATTTTGTTTGTTATCTTCAAATACCGGGATGAAAAATCACTGCAGAAGAACCGTGATGAGCTTAAGGAATCACAGGATAAGATCGAGCGCATCAGGCTTGAGCTCATTGAGGAAGAACACAAAATGAAATTGCTGGTTGAGCGCCTGCAAAGCGTGACGGGTGATTACGAATCCAAGATATCAGCAATTGAAGACAAAATTTTAACCCTTGAAAATAAAAGCGATGAGCTTGACCGCAAGACCGATAACATGAACGAGATAAACCGTTATTTCAGCATTGCCTATAATTCAGTAGAAAGCGGTAACTATAGTGAGGCCGTAAGATATTATACCAAAATAATTGAATCTAACCCCGATGAGCTTACACTTAAAGTTGTGCTTAACAACAGGGGGATAGCGCTTCAGAACCTTGGGAAAAATGATCTTGCTCTCAAAGATTACCAGCAGGTTATTGATATCGATCCATTGCATCCTCAATCTTACGGCAATCGCGGCAATGTGTATGATTCCACCGGCAATTACGAAAAAGCTATCGCGGATTATTCCAAAGGTATAGAGCTTAAAAGCGATTACACAGACGCATTCTACAATCGCGGGTGGGTGTATCTCAAAACAGGGGAGTATAACAAAGCTATCGCTGATTTCAAAAGGTTAATTCAGATCTCTCCAGCAGATATTGACGCTATGTTCAGCCTGGGAGAATCTTATCTCCTGGATGGCAGCCTGCCGGCTTACGAGAATATTCTCGCTGATATCAAATCCAAACAACTCAACGAAAATTACCGCACGGTGCTGCACTTCTTTGAATTACTTGGTAAAATAGCCGGAGGCGAAAATGTGGATAGACCCGCTGAAGCGCTGGGTGAATCAATCAAAATGAATGGCAAGCTGAAGTGGAATACCGGTGAGCTTAACGGGTGGGCAAAAAATTCTCCTGTGCTGAGCGATAAACAAAAAGCCCGGGTTATTGAGCTGCTGAGTGCGGCGGGTTGAAGTGTTCATAATACCCTGATTTAGGGGGTGACAGGAGTTTTTGAGTAGCCACGACCTTTAGGTCGTGGTAATAATTAAAAAAAACAAGTGGGCTTCAGCCCCAATTGTAAATGATTTGTTTTTCAGTTCCCGCAGCGACCCCCACCAACTCCCACATGCCAGGGGCAGTCCTTCGGCCTTCAAAGTGGGATGGTGACAAAATTAATTTTAATCACCAGACTTCAAAAGTCTGAACTTGCTCTCTATATTCTGAAATCGTAGTGTATAAAAGTAGTATTGTAACATGACAAGACTTTTGAAGTCTTATCATTTCTTTTGCGACCCCCTCCAACTCCCCCTTGTAAAGGGGGAGTGTGACAGGACAGAACCCAAACCAACTTACCCACTCACCAACTCAACGTACTCCCAGTTTCTCCAGCATCTTCTTTGCATTTTGATTTTCCGGGTCAAGTTCAAGTACCCTCTTGTAGCTTTCAATTGCCAATTTATTTTCACCTTTGTTCATGTATGCTTCCCCCAGGGAATCCCACACATTTGGCACCCCCGGGAACAATTTTGCGTTCAGCTTGAATACTTCAATTGCATCATCAAGCAATTTATCGTTCATTAACTCATACCCGAAGAAATTAAGGTGTTTATCTTTGTATAACAATCCGAATTCTTCAAAGATCTGTTTCAAAGAGCTCTCCAGCTTTTCAATTCCTCCCTCTTTCATGATCGCGTACATTTTCATTTCCATGTTAACATTGGGCTTTGGGTACTCTTTGCCATTAAGGGCATCTTCATAACGCATTATGATCTCATCGGCTACCTCTCCCAGGTTTGAATTGATTATCACCGTATAGCCATCCTTCATTTGCGCAACTGTACTGTTCCACACAGGTGTGCCTCCGGCACGTATGCCCGGGCTAATAAGCCCGGATTTCCTTATATACTGCTCAAATTTAAGAAGGTCCTGCGCATTGGAAAACATTCCGCCTGCCGGCGATGGCTGCTCTTTGGATGGCGAATTCAACTTCTCGCCTGAAAATGATATTCTCGTGCCATTGGCCATATTGGGGACAGTTTCTCCGATAAGAAGGTAATGTGTATTTATCAAACCAAGCGGAATTATAAAGCGCTCATTTAGATTTTCAACGTAACTTTTGCTAGTAATTTTTTCAACTATTGCTCCAAGTACAACATAACCTGAGTTAGAATACTCCCGCCCCGTACCGGGCTCAAATAACAGCGGTTCATCTTTTATTATTTCAAGGTAGTCGTTCACTGTTTTGAATTTTTCTATGTTCTGATAAAACGCAGGGTTCCTAAGGTAATCATTCAGTCCCGCTTTCATTTCAATAAGCATTTGAATGGTTATCTTATCACCGGTTTCATTTGGAAACAGATCCAGAAATTTGCTTAAGGGGTCAGATAGGCTGAGTTTGTTCTCGCTTTCAAGCTGCTTTATCATTGCGTGAGTAAACATCTTATTAAGTGAGCCAATTCTGAAAAGAGTTGAGGGGGTTACAGGTATCTTTGCCTGCCAGTCAGCGTAGCCGAATTGCTTTTCGTAAATTATGTTCCCATCCTTTGCAACAAGTACATTCCCCGAGAACATTCCCAGATCATAGTATTCATTTACAATCTTATCCAGTTTATCCGCATTTGTATCTGCCAGAACATTGACAGCAAATACAGCAAAAACGAGTAATTTAAAAAATAAGTTTAATTTCATTAATGTATAATTATATTATTGGTTATATAAATTGACGATGTTGGTTGCCTAAAAGTCGCAAATATCAGTTATGATTTTATTATTTATTTTGTTCTTTATTTCCGTATAGCATAAAATTAAAATTCCTCTCAGTCTTTTTGCCTTTTTACTTTTGCTTTGCATACCAATTTCACAGATTTAACCTTATTTTAGAATGCAACTCAAGTTCAAAAAAAAGAATAATCCGAAAATTTCGCAAATTCACTATTTCACTTTTTAATTTATGGCAGAAATAAAGACCAAGGCTACAAATGTAAGTGTCAAAAAATTCATTGATGCAGTTGATGACGAACAGAAGAAGAAGGATAGCCATGTGCTGGTAAAAATGATGGAAAAGATAACCGGCGAAAAACCTAAAATGTGGGGACCCTCTATTATCGGATTCGGGAAATACGAATACCGCTACGAAAGCGGGCATGGCGGTGAAATGTGCGTTGCCGGTTTTTCACCCCGCAAAGCGGCAATTACTATTTATATTCTGATGGGATTTGAAAAAACTCCCGAACTACTGAAAAAACTTGGTAAACACAAAGTCAGTAAAGCCTGCCTTTATATTAAACGGCTCTCTGATATTGACCTAAAGGTCCTTGAAGAGTTGGTAAAGATGTCTGTTAAAGAGATCAAGAGCTATAAAGTTTATCCAAACAGGGCAGAATAACCCGAAAACAAAAAATGACACAGAGCGAACTATTTCTTGTGATTGGTGTAAACGGGCTGATATCATTTATCATGCTGGTTATCGGCATTATTTCCTATGTCAGGGTTAAAAAATTCCTGGCATCTGCAATTGAAACGCGCGGTATTGTTGTACAATCAGTGTTCAAAAGCTCAGGGGATGATGGCAGCGGAAGCATGTACTCCCCGTTGATCAGGTTCAAAGACACAATGGGCAGAGAGCATGAATTCACCGAAAACTGGTCAACCAACCGTCCTGATTATAGGATAGGCGATGAGGTCATTGTATTTTACAACCCCGAAAAGCCCCACAAAGCGCGCCGCGGCGGGAAAAAGTGGAAGTTCTATTTTGTAGCCTGGCTTGTTGGCGGTATGGGTATTTTGTTTTCCGCAATACTTATTTTTTTTATTATCATTATGCTTTTTTTACCAATGAATTAACTAACTAAACTAAATTATGAAAACATTAACCTTGCTTTTTTATCTTGTCTTCATTACATCATTATTTTCTCAAACTGATTCGGCAGTAACTTTCGGCCTGCCTGAAATGAGAATAAAACAAAAGGAAAAAGGGAAAGTTGTAACCTATGAATTTGATAATTCCCTTAATAAGTTCACGGTCACTCCCGGTTTCCTGTACCCCGATACAAACAAATACAGATACAAAGTAAAACTTAATGATATAAACACGGTTTCATTTAAGAACGGAACAAATGTGTGGTCAGCCGCCGGTGTTACGGGAGCGGTTGGATTTGTATTGGGCTTCTTCGCCGGCGGATACTTCACGCTTCACGGCACTCCAAAGTTCAATTTTAACAATGCACTGGCGGGTGGACTTTTCTTTGCTGTTCCTTTTGCTATTGTTGGGGGAGTTGTGGGTCTGCTGATACCCAAGTATGAAGATTATGATGTTAAAAAAATACCGGCAAAACATAAATATGAAGCGCTTAAGCGGATATTTCTGAAACATCAGCAAAAAAGGTAATACGGATTTTAGAGGTTTAAAAACGAAATTAAGTTTTTATTTTTGCCTTACCAGATATCTTGAGCTCCAGGAAAGCTCTTGTTATATTTAACAATATCAAATCAAATCAAAATGGATAGAGTTATAATAGTATTTGCTGTCATTGGGATATTAATGTTCGGTGCGTATATTTACTTTATCATTAAAACCTCATACGATGATGAAAAACAGAAAAAAAAGGAAAAGCTCGAAGAGGAAAATGAACTTAAGAACAGGGAGCAATGACCGTCTTTCAAAAGGAATTTTCACTGAAACCGCGTTCGCGCGGTTTCCATATTATTACCGAAGAGATACTTCAGCAAATACCTGAGCTTAAACATATTAAGCAGGGGATCTGTAATGTTTTTATTAAGCATACATCCGCTTCGCTGAGTATAAACGAAAATGCTGATCCTTCAGTTCGAACGGATATGGAAACTCACTTCAATATCATGGTGCCCGAAGATGCTGAGCATTATGAACACACCTTCGAGGGTCCCGATGATATGACATCGCATATCAAAACATCTATCCTCGGCTCTTCGGTAACAATTCCGGTTTCCAATGGTAATCTGAACCTAGGCACGTGGCAGGGAATCTATTTATGCGAACACAGGAACCGGGGCGGTGCGAGAAAAATTATTGTTACGGTAATGGGGAGTAAACCAGAATGAACGATTTTTTCTATATCATCGCGCATGCAGTCGAAGCGGTAAGCTTTTCTATTATGATATACGGCGGAGTGCTTGCGCTCTTCATGTTCCTGAAAAATGAACTTGGCAGGTTCACAGGTAAGTTCAGCTTAGCGGCTCTTAATAAAGTACGTATGAATTTCGGGTATTATATCCTTCTGGGGCTTGAATTCCTTATAGCCGCCGATATAATTGAAACCATATTAAAACCGGAAATACAGGAGCTTATCGAGCTGGGAGGAATTGTTGCAATTAGGATAGTTTTGAGTTTTTTCCTTACCAAAGAGATTACTGAACTGAATTCAGATGAAAAAAGTGAATAAAAAAGGAGGCTGTTAAAAGCCTCCTTTGAACTTTATACTAATTATCACTGGCTAAGCAGTAGCTTTTTTATCCTCATCTTTTTCCATATCAATATCTGGTACTTTTTTCAGGTCAAGCATATAGCTTGGTATTGTCCTGAAAACATAATCCCACAGCGGTGTAGATACTCCGTAAGCTGTATGGTCATCTTCGTAATGATGACGCAGATGGTATGATCTCAAAAATCCGCCAAACCTGCCCTTTAGATTTATATGGTGTGTTGCATAGTGTATGGAATCATAACTGACATAACCCAATACAAACCCCGAAAAGACTATCAGGTAGTAATTACCGAATATCGCCATGAACAGGTAAAAGAAAAAAGCCGCAAGCGGCACGCTTACAAGCAGGGGCATTACAAGTCTCGTAGCGTCCCTGGGATAGTCATGGTGAATTCCATGCACAAGAAAATGTATTTTTTTGCCTGTCTCAGATTTAGGCTGATAGTGGAATACCCAGCGGTGAATGATATATTCTATCAAAGTCCACAGAAGGATACCGCCCGCATAAGCTAATATTCCGGTTAATACAGGTACTCTTTGAAAGCCAAAGTATGCGCATATAAGCAGCACCGGAACGAAAACTATGACCGGCGTTACAGGATGGATGTGCGAAAAATACTCCAGAAATCTGTTCTTAAACAGGGGTATTGTTTCGTTCTTGTTTGATACGTACTTAGACTTTGCCATTTATTTTGAATAGTTTAATTACAAATTTACAAAAATATATAGGTATTTTCAATTATTCATTTTAACTATTTGGTAACAGACTATAAAATATGGAATTAAAAAAGTGGAAAAAACTCACCAGTGACGTTAAATTTACCAACAACTGGTGGAGCTATAAAGTTGATAAATATACACTCCCGAACGGAGCGCCGGGTGAATATCACTACGCCTTCACTCACGGTTCGGTTTTTATAATTCCGGTTACCAAAGAAGGCAAACTGCTGCTTGTCCGACAGTACAGGTACCTAAACGACAGGTTCAGCCTGGAGTTTCCCGGCGGTGGTGTTAAATCTGAGGGTGACCATGATAACCAGGCCAAAAAGGAACTTGTTGAAGAAACCGGATTTGAGGGAGAACTTGAATATGCGGGATTATTTAACCCATACAACGGGGTTACAAATGAAATTTGTAAGGTTTATATTGCGCGGAACTTAAAACCGAGTTCTGCGTATAAAAAAGACGATTCTGAAGAGTTTGAAATGTTTGAAGTCTCCCCCGAAGAACTCGAAAAAATGATCGCTGCTAATGATATATATGACGGGATGACACTTGCAGCATGGGCTTTGGTTAAAGATAAGATCAGGTTAACGGATTATAAAGAATAATGAGAATTTTTTTTGGTATGAATATCTTCCGCGGCTTTAGCCGCAATTGTTCACAAAATTTTTTCCGGCTGCCAAATATTATTGAGTTGCTTACAAAATTGAGTAGCCACGCTCTTTAGAGCGTGGAAAAAAGAATCCAAATTTTCAGCGGCTTTAGCCGCAATTATTCACAAAATTTTTTCCGGCTGCCAAATATTATTGAGTTGCTTACAAAATTGAGTAGCCACGCTCTTTAGAGCGTGGAAAAAAGGAATCCAAATTTTCCGCGGCTTTAGCCGCAATTGAAAATAAATATTTAAATAAATAAATCATATAAAATGAAACAAATATTAACAACGCTTCTTCTGATTTTAACATTTTCCGTTAATGCGCAGATAAGGGACACGGTTTTTTCTGTTGACCTTAACTTCGACCGTAACGAAGATAAAATTTCATGCACCTACAATGAAAACACTCTCGAGTTCACTCTCAAAATAAATAATGCCGCGGTCACAGAGAAGTTCATTGATTCCTACGACTGTGCTGTTGAAGTTATAGATATCAACCGCAATGATAACCTGAAAGAGATAGTGGTAAAAGGTTATGGCAACAGTGATCAGGCTGATATGTATTTTTACCAGTATATCAATGATAAGATCGTACCGGCAGGGCACCTCCCTTCAAATTTCGGTATTGAAGTGACCGGCAATGGAAAGATCACTGAATATGCATGGATGGGATTCTGGACCGCGAAGATCAGGTATGATTTTGATACCAAAAACAAAACATTGACAAAAATTGATGAAGAGTTTTATGAAGTAAACCAGGAGTGCGAAGTTACTGCTCCGTTCAAACTTCTCGTAAAACGTGATGATAACTCCGAAACCGCAGTAACGCTTTCGCCAAAAACCAAACTCACAATAATTAAAGCTGATATTAGTCCGCTCTGTAAATACGAAGACGGCTCAGATGATGATTTTTCATGTGACTGGTTCTTCTTCAAAACCTCAGATGGCAAACAGGGCTGGTGCAGGCTCAAGGATTTTCAACAGAATGTTGATGGCCTGATTTGGGCAGGTTAATCATGCGGAACGTCAAACGTGAAATGACAAACGTGAAATGTCATATGTGAAACGTGAAACGTGAAACCTTTCTTCGTTTGCGCAAAATAAGGAAGGCATGAATTTGAAGCGACATTAAATAAATAAATGGCGTTGTATCAGGAGCTTTTTTGCGAGGAGCGTATGCGCTGTGCCCGCATTTGGCTGGGAGGATGCAAACTTATTAATTAAACGTAACTTATAAAGTTGGTATAACCAAAATAAAATAGCAGTTAAGAAATTTAAGGGTGAATGGAATTTCACCCTTTTTATTTATTTATGAAATTCTTGGTTTTAAATGAATTTATTCAATAGATTTATTAATACATTCAAAAATCCCTTAATAATTAATATAATTGCAAATGAAACAATTAATAAAAGGCGATCTTAAGCATTTTGGCAATGCTTTTGTAAAAGTATATCCAATGACGTTTCGGAGGATATTTATGCATTGGCAGCTTTCACTGCTGGCTGTATTTGCCATTGTTTCTGCGTTCTATCTCGATCCGGCCATGAGAGTTCTTGTTAAAGGAATAAGTACATCTGTTACTACCGCAGCTTTTGATTTCGGCAGATGGTACGGAAACGGTTTGCCCTCATTATATCTGTTTGGCGGACTCTATATTGCGGGACTTATAGTCAAAAAGTACAAGCTCCGCGAAACCGGGCTCCTTATCCTCGAAACTTATGTGTTTTCAGGTTTAATTACGCTGATCTTCAAGTCAGCTTTCGGTAGATTCAGACCTTATACCAACAAAGGGGATTATGTTTTCTACGGATGGAACTGGACCAACAACGATATGTTCTCTTACTTCTCAGGTCATGCAGCGGTTTCTTTCGCGCTTTCTACTGTTCTTGCTTCAACAACAAAAAATATCTACCTAAAATCTTTTTATTACCTGCTTGCGGTAATAACTTGTATAAGCAGGATCTATCACGATCAGCATTGGTTCAGCGATGTTGTAAGCGGGGCGATCTCTGCCTATTTGATCAGCAGGGTACTCATTGCTATTCATAACGAACCGGAATCTGATTATTAGAACTGATAATTATTATTTAAAAAATTTTATATGAAATAACTCCCGCTTCTCATATAGAAGAGAAGGGCGGGGGAGTGAGGATGAAAAATGACAGAACCTAAATTATTTTTAAGAGCCAGATGGCAGGACCTTGTACTGATAACGTATGATGTTGACCCAGAGCTGATAGCTCAGCATATACCGCGGGGGCTTGAGCCCGATACAATTGATGGCAGAGCCTTTATCAGCCTGGTTGCGTTTGATTTCCTTGATACTAAAATTAAGGGTGTCAAAGTTCCTTTCCATGTCAATTTTCCTGAGATCAATCTGCGCGTTTACGTTAAGAATGCCGATAAAAGAGGCGTGGTATTCGTAAGGGAGTTTGTACCCAAAGCTATTATACCTCTTGTAGCCAATACACTGTATAATGAAAACTATAAAGCTATAACGATGTCAAGCGAAGTGCGGAAAAACGGCAGCATCTTCCTGAATCACAAAATAAAGATACTTGGAAAATTTTATGAAATAAATGTCGAAGCCGAAAATAAACCTTATATGCCTGAGGAAAATTCCACCGAACATTTTTTTAAAGAACATGAATGGGGTTTCGGAACCTCGAGGGATGGAAATCCATTAATATATAAAGTAGAGCATCCCTGGTGGAATGTTTACCCTGTTGTCAAGTTTCAGCACAATTTTGATTTTGACGCCATATATGGCAAAAAATGGGCAGTGCTGAACGGTAAACAGCCATACAATGTAACATTTGCACAGGGTTCAGTTGTAAAAGTTTTTGAAGGACAATTGATGGAGCAGACTGAATCTCATATTTAGCAGGAATCCTTAAATGTTTTTTAATGCGGATTTGTTATATTGCACAAATTATTTTTAAATTGACTTAGCCTTTGGGTCCGGGAAATACAAATGTCAGCAGATTTTAAGAAAGAACATATCAACAGCCGCTTCAGCCTTATGCATGCAGGTATAAGTGATGATCATTCATTTGCCGATGAGGTTATAAACGGACTGAGATCGGAACCTAAGAAAATTTCACCTAAATACTTTTACGATGATAATGGCTCAGATCTGTTTGAAAAGATCTGCGCTACACCTGAATATTATGTAACCAGAACAGAAGCCGCAATCCTTAAAGAACATTCCCGAGAAATAGCGGTGGCGAATCCGGGTAAAAACCTGGTTGTTGAGCTCGGCAGCGGCAGCTCAATAAAAACCCGTTATATCCTCAGTGCGTTTATCCGGAATACAAGTCAGGTTACTTATGTGCCAATCGATGTTTCACAAATACTTGTGCAAAGCGGCAACGCTTTGCTTAAGGAGTTTGAAGGTCTGATAGTTAACGGAATTATTGGCGAGTATGAACAGGCCCTGGAAATTGTTGCCGAAGTTTACAAGCAGCCAAAAATAATATTGTTCCTGGGCTCTAGTATTGGTAATTTTGATCTAACGTACGCTGAAGAGTTCCTAAAGAAGATCTCGGCGTGCATGAACAAAGGTGATTCACTATTAATCGGGTTTGACCTTGTTAAGGATGAATCGGTTTTAAATGCCGCATATAACGATAAACAGGGCGTTACCGCCGAATTCAACATGAACCTGCTCCGCAGGATAAATAATGAATTCGAAATAATGCTCAACCTGAATAATTTTGAACATCATGCGTTTTTTAATCCTGAAAAAAGCAGGGTCGAAATGCATCTTGTTTCCAAATGCGACCAGTCCTTTAGCCTTAACGGTTCAGGTGAAATTAAATTTAAGAAAAATGAAACCATTCACACCGAAAATTCCTATAAATTCACCGAAAAAATGATAAGTGATCTTGCCTCAGCAGCGGGACTCAACCTCCAAAATTCCTGGAAAGATAACAATAACTACTTTAACCTTTGTTTGATGGGTAAATAGTTTAAAATAAATATTTTTAATGGTAAGTTTCTGCTTTTGATTTGCCACGACCTTTAGGTCGTGGTTTAATATGAAAAAAAAATGGGGCTTTAGCCCCACAAGATGTTTTCTTCTATACGCATACACTTTTTGTTCATTCCAATTGCCTCACGCATCCTTCGCGCACCTGAATCCGCTCTAGAAAATTATGAAATAATTTTCGAAGTCTGCACCTGCCTTTGGCACGGCCGCCTTGGCGGGATATCAGCTTCCATCACGCATCCTTCGCGCACCTAAACCCGCAAATCAGCCATCTTTCATACGCTTTAAAAAAATTGCGGTATGTATTGCGTGTACTTTCCATAGGAGTGCCAAACGATCCGCCCCTTAACACTTTCTGATTCGAGAACCACTTATCGTTATACTCCGCAAAGCCGGATCTGAATCCGGGGTATGCCACGAACTCTGAGCCTGTCCATTCCCAGGTATCGCCTATCATTCCATAACAGCCATAGTAACTCTTACCCTGTTCATACGCAAACACATCAGCCGGTGCCCATATTCTGGATTCCAGCAGGTTACACTTAAATTCATCGGGCGCTTCATTACCCCATGGATAAAGCCTTTTGCAGCCCTTATCTTCATCCCAGCTTGCTGCTTTTTCCCATTCCGCTTCAGTTGGCAGGCGTTTGCCTGCCCAGCGCGCATAAGCGTCAGCTTCAAAAAAACTCACATTGGTAACAGGTTCATCCGGGAAATTCTCTATGAAACGTTTACCTTTAAAATCACATTTGAACCAGCTGCCGTTTTCATCACGCTCCCAATACAACGGCGCTTCTATTTTGTTGCTATTGACCCATTGCCAGCCTTCATCAAGCCAGAACTTAAAATTACTGTAACCACCATCTTCTATGAATTTCAGATAGTCACTGTTTGTTACGGGAGTGTTATCAATACAGAAATCGTTCAAATACACCTTATGCTGCGGCATTTCAATATCGTACGCAAACTGGTCTTTCCATTTCAGTATATCAAACCCCAGTTCATAAATACCGCCGGGTATTTTTATCATCTCCTTCTTATGTGTATGCCCGTTTTGTTTCGGTATATTTTTAATTGTCTTTGGCGAATATTTATCCTGAAGCAAATGCTGCAGATCGTAAACCAGCAATTCCTGGTGCTGCCACTCATGGTTGAAAGCCAGCAAGAAATCCTTAAGTACATTCAGCTTCAATTCGGCTGATTCAAAAAATCTGGCTGTTTCCCTGTTTATGTAATTCCAGTAAGCAATAGTTTCCTTCACAGTTGGCCGTGAAATTGTACCGCGCCTGCTTTTGTTAAACGGTTTGCCGAATGCCTGGTAGTATGAATTGAGATAATATGAAAAATCCTCGCGGTATGGTTTGTAATCCTTGAAATACTTCTTCAGCAGCTGATCGTAAAACCAGGTTACGTGACCCAAATGCCAGCGCGGGGGACTCATAAAACTTTCCGTCTGTACAACATAATCTTCAATTTCAAGTGGTTCACAAAGCTCAATTGTCATCCTGCGCACTTTGCGGTACTTTGAGAAAATTTTATCATTTGTTACTCCGCTGAGTGAGTTTTCTATGTCATTTATGTTCAGAACGCTGTTTTGATTTTCCATTTAAATCTTTTATTAGTAGTTTTACGGGAATTGTTTTAAATATACCTGTTATTGCAGGAATTTAAAATTCAATTCAACTATTTTTTTGTCATTCCTGCGAAGGCAGGAATCTTATTCAGATAACTTTGAAAGCTGCACATTACTAGGTCTTTTAAATCTTGCAAAGACATATCACTGAATATTACTAAATAGTAGATTGTGGATAAAAGTTCTATCGAATATTAACTACATATAATATCTTGAGCCTCATTCAATTTAAAAACGTATCGCACTATTACGGCGGTAAAGCAGCCGTGAAAGATCTTTCATTCGAAATTGAAGATAAAAAGATCACCGCAATTATTGGAAAAAGCGGAAGCGGGAAATCAACTCTCCTTCAGATAATTAACGGACTTATAAAGCCCACCGGCGGGAGTGTGTATGTTTTCGGCAATCCATTAGACTACAGCAATATCTATAAAACCAGGCTTAAGATAGGTTATTCTGTGCAGGGCACGGGACTCTTCCCGCATATGTCAATTTACAATAACATTGCTGTACTTGGCAAAATTACCAATGTACCCAAACATGATATTGAACGCAGAATAGATACACTGATGAGCTTTGTCAACCTGCCCCCAAGTTTCAAAACCAAGTACCCGTACCAGCTCTCAGGCGGCGAGCAGCAGCGGGTCGGTATCTGCCGCGCCATGCTCCTTGATCCGCCCGTATTCCTGCTTGATGAGGCTTTCGCCGCGCTTGACCCTGAAACCAAAAGCGAAATACACACCGAACTGCTTGATATGCAGAAAGCTGAACCGAGGACAATTGTAATTGTAACCCATGACCTGAACGAGGCTGTTAAACTTGCCGATAATATAATGTTCATGCAGGATGGCGAAATAAAACAATACGGCAGTAAAAAAGATGTGCTCAACAATCCCGCAAGTGTTTCCGTTAAAGATTACATGGATAACAGGGCGTTATGAAGAAAATATTACTGATAATATTACTGGTAACTGCTTCTGCGAATTCACAAACAATACGCGTGGGCGCAAAGCATTTTAATGAATCGTACATACTGGCTGAAATAATATCGCAGCTGCTCGAAGGCAGCGGTTTTAAAGTTGAGCGCAAATTCAACCTTGGCGGCTCACTGGTCTGTTTTGAATCACTCAAAAATAATCAGATAGATGTTTACCCTGAATACACCGGCACTATCAGCGAAGCTATTCTGAAGCTGAATGATAAGCCCGGCGTAAGTGAACTGAATGAAAGATTAAAGAGTGAGCATTCCCTTGAGATAACCGGCAGCTTTGGTTTTGATAACACTTACGCTTTTGCCGTTAAGAAAATAACCGCTGAAAAATACGGTCTTGTGAATATTTCTGATCTTAAGGCTCACCCCGAAATAAAAGCGGCTATGAGCTATGAGTTCATAAAAAGAAAGGACGGCTGGGAAAATCTCGCCGCTTTGTATCACCTCAAAATTAAACCCGCAGGAATTGATCACGGGCTTGCTTACCGGTCTCTCGATGACGGCAAAATTGAGCTGACTGATGTGTATTCTACCGATGGAGAAATAAGCAAGTATGATCTTGTGATATTGAACGATGACAAAAATTATTTCCCTCAGTATATGGGTGTGCCTTTTATGCGGCAGGCAATCGACCCCAAAGCAAAAGAGCTTATCGCAAGGCTTGCCGGCACAATTAACGATAGCCTGATGCGCGCGCTGAATTCACGGGTGCTGTACGAAAATAAGACCTTCGGCGAAGTTGCCAATGATTTCCTGAAAGCAAATAATATGATTTCGGGTGTGGTTGAATACAAAAAAACTTCTGCAGCTGATGAAATTCTGCAAAAAACTCTGAGGCATTTGCAGATCACTTTCCTGTCTCTGCTGCTTGCAATACTCATTGCCTTCCCTGTCGGGGTGCTTCTTTCTGCTCTGCCGGCAATTTCAAAGCCGGTGCTGTACATTGCAGGACTGCTCCAGACAATTCCTTCAATAGCTTTGCTTGCGGTAATGATACCGCTGTTTGGGATAGGGATCGTTCCCGCTGTTGCTGCTTTGTTTTTATATGCGCTGCTTCCTATAATGCGAAACACTGCTTCAGGTATTTATTCGGTTGACCCGGTTATAAAGAAAGTAGCAGCCGGCATGGGACTCACAAAATGGCAGCGTTTGCGGTACGTGGAAATCCCCATGGCTATGCCCGCCATTTTTGCAGGCATCAAAACTGCGGCAGTTATTAATATCGGAACAGCTACGCTTGCCGCGTTTATCGGTGCCGGGGGATTGGGTGAATTTATTGTAACGGGTCTTGCATTGAATGATACATCGCTTATCCTTAAAGGTGCGATTCCGGCTGCCATACTTGCAATACTTATCGAATTTTTGTTCGAAATATTAGAACAGCTTTTAATACCTAAACATCTAAAACAAAAAAATACTTGATCTATGCAGGCTCTCCAGTTGCTTGAACATAATTATCCGCTGTATATCACCATCTGGCTGGTTATAACTGTTTTCATTCTATGGTTTTTCAGGTTCATGACAAGAAAGATGAGAGATACAGATGACAGGCAAACTAAAAGTTCATTGTTTACCATTACAATGTTCCTTGGCATCCCGCTGTTAATTGCAATTGTTGTCGGTCCTGTATTTTTTCTTATTGGTGATAAAAATATGGATTCAGAATACCGCTTCTTATGGCTAGGACTTATATTTATATTTTTGCTGTATTTCCTATTTAAACAAAGAAAACCAAATTCCGGAAAATGATAGAAAGTGAAGATATTCGGGTTTCCGCAAAAGCAATTATTATAGAAGATAACAAACTGTTGGCTGCTAAGAAGGAAGATGAACATGGTTTCTACTACACAATACCCGGAGGAGGACAGAATCACAGCGAAAATCTGGAACAGGCATTAATTAGAGAATGTATTGAGGAAATTGCAGTCACAGTAAAGATGAATAGAATTCTGTTTATCAGAGATTATATCGGGGTGAATCATGAATTTCCCGATCATGCCAGAAGAAAAGTCCATCAGCTTGAAATCATGTTCGAAGCGGAAATTATCAGCGGCACACCGCAAAACGGCAGTGAACCCGATAACGGACAGATATCTGTTGAATGGCTGCCCTTAGATAAAATTGAAAATTACAGGTTATATCCCAAAGCATTGATCAAACATCTGAAAAATTTCAGTGAGTTTACAAATGCAGTTTACCTCGGTGATGTGAATTGAAAGTCACCGTGAGCGTATGTCGCCCTGAGCGCTGTGCCCGCCTATGGCGGAGACGAAGCAGTCTCATATTTCCACGCATTTTTCAAATTCCCCTCTCGGAAGGGGTGTGTTGTCACTTCTCTAAAGCGAGCAAGATCATTCTTAAAACAAAAAACCCGGCAATAGCCGGGTTTTGGATCTATATCAGATTTATAAAATACTCTAACTAACCATTTCCTTAACTGACTGGTCAAACAGCTTATGATGTGTCTTGCCGATCTTTTCCTGTATCTGCATCAATCCCTGAATCAGTGCATCGGGTCTTGGAGGACAGCCTGCTACGTAAACATCAACCGGAAGGAACTGGTCAATTCCCTGAACCACGGAATAGCTTCTGTACATACCCCCTGAGGATGTGCATGCGCCCATCGCTATACAATACTTGGGCTCCGGCATTTGGTCCCATATTTTCCTTACAACCCACGCCATTTTGTATGTAACTGTTCCGGCCACGATCATTAAGTCTGATTGCCTTGGTGAAAACCGGAATACCTCGCTGCCAAATCTTGAAGCGTCATATCTTGATGCCGCGAACGCCATCATTTCAATTGCGCAGCAGCTTATACCCATTGGCATAGGCCATACGGCATTCTTTCTCGCCCAGCCGATAATATCACTTATCTTGGTGGTAAAAAAACCTTCGCTTTGTAAACTTGAATTCAGATCAGACATATATAAACCTTCTTTAGTTTCTTTGTAATACTAGTTCCACTTTAACGCGCCTTTGCGCAGCATATAAAAATATGCAATCAGCAGTAAACCAATGAAAACCATCATTTCTATCAGCGCATATGTCAGCATCGCGCCCTCAAAACCCGTAAATGTAACCGCCCACGGATACATGAAAACAATTTCAATATCAAATATAATGAAGAGCATTGCCGCCATATAATATTTAATCGAAAACTTTGAGTGTGCGGTTCCATAAGGTTCAACACCACTTTCATAAGTTGAAAGTTTTTCGGCATTTGGCTTTTTTGGACCCAGTATTTTTGAAACCAGAACATTAATGATAGCGAAAGCAACTGCTCCGCCCATCATGATCAAAATTGGTATATAACTTTCTAACATAGTATGCAAAAATAGCAAAATAATAGCTTTATTCAAATCACAAAAGTATTACAGAAATTAACTTAAGCAATTTGAATTATTTTGAAAATGTAGAACTAAATATGGGATTTTCCATTAATCAGTATCCTGCATGATCTTTTTCGCTCTGCTGCGAAGATTTGCCGGAATGAGTTTGTTCTTGCTTTCAAATAAAATATGAAGCGCCTGATTAATTATCTTATTCTTCCGGGGTGAATTATCTTCAGCTGCCTGCAATAATTTCTCAATAATTTCAGGCAGTTTTTTATCGCTGTATTTATCCCACTTGCTGCCGTTAATTCTATTCATTCCAATAAAAAAGTCCAAAGGGGCAACTTCATTTGTTTTTTTTGCCCAGCTTTCAATATCATTCGCAAATTCCGAGAACAATTCCAATAACATATTGCTGCTATAATCTGCTTCATAACTTCCCCCCTTTTTAGCGAGATAGTGACCCGTTATTTCATCTTCATCGCTCATATTATAAAGCATTAGTAAATTTCCGATCCATAAAACGCTTCCCGCAAGCACTTCCGGAACCATATTCTCTACCGCTTCTGCTGTTTCGCTGCTGATTTTTTCCTTAAAGCAAAACACAAAATACTTTTCACCCTGGAACGAATATAAATCAAGCGGTTTGCCGTGGTTTAAATAAACGAACGGAAAAATGTTATCTGTCTGCATATCAGCTTTTACCTGTTATAACTTTCGTCTCCCATCCGTCATAAACACCATCGTACTGCTCAGCAAGGTCATAAAGCTCCGCCGTAAAATCCAGCACATCATGGTAAGTGACAGGCAGTTGTTTTGTGAGCCTTACGCTCAACGGGTAATCTGAATCCTTTTCATCAGTTCTTTCTGAAGACAGCCTGTATCCCATCTTTTCGGCTTCTTTAAGGAATTTCTTCTTTTGATCCTCTTTTTTGAAGAATATATAATTATCTACATCACGCGGCACGCTTAAATTATCGCCCTTTGATCTTAAGTTTTCCACCACTCGCCTGTTCATAATGGTATGCATCTCGTAATTGGTAGGGTAGAGATGTTTGAAGTATTGCTTCCATTTACTGTCTTCTTCAAAATAAACTTCAAATTGATAATCGCTGTATGCTTTCATTACATCCTTAACGGACTTTTTTACACCGTTACTTTTAGGTGCGTAAAAATAGAAGATCCTCGCCCCGTCGCAGGTTTCCCTTCCTGCGAATATGGCGTTGAAAGGTTCAATCAGCGCATCCGCTATTTTATCTTCAATCTTAAACAATTTTTCACTTTCTCCGTTTGAAGAAAAACCGTTTTCCTGCGGGTCGTTCATTGTGAGAATAACTGTCAGAAGGTAGTTCTTATCTTTAAGCGGAGCGATCCTGTTCAGCCCAAGATCAAGGTATATTGAAGCCTGTGAACCGTCAAGCTCTGTAAAATAAAAATCCCAGTTTGGCTGATATTCTGTATTCATAGTAATTTATTATTTAACAAGCATCATTTTTTTTGTATCTGTAAAACCGTTACCTTCCATTTTGCAGAAATAGATACCGCTTGGCTTATCGGCAGCATCCCATCTCACCATATAGCTGCCCGGCTTTAGCTCACTTTGTACAAGTTCAGCAACTTCTTCGCCAAGCATGTTAAACACCGCAATTTTTATATAACCGTTCTGTGCCACCCTGAAACTGATATTAGTAACAGGATTGAACGGGTTAGGGTAGTTGCTGCTTAACCCTGAACGTTCCGGAACTTCTGTTGATGTATTGCTCAGCCCCACAAATGCTCCGCCGCCGTTAGTAGTTTTTAATATTGTACCTGAATTTCCAACTGCAAAGCCGGTTGTTACTGAACCGAACTTAAATTCAATTGCCCTAATATGGCTGGTAGTGCCCGTTGTCAGCTCATACCAGTTCGTTCCGGCGTTTGTAGTTTTGAATATTTTACCGCCAATACCCCCGGCGTAACCGGTTTGTTCATTCACAGGGAAATCCAGTCCGTACAGCGCTCCTGCGCCGGGTATTGCGTGCTCATTCCAGTTAGAACCGCCATTTGTAGTCTTGTATATTTTTCCTGTGGTTGATGCGAATCCCGTGCTGCTGTTTATCATCTTCATCGCGTGAACTGTTGCTCCTGCGGATAATACTTCTGCCCAAGATGTACCGCCGTTTATTGTTCTTATAATATATCCTTTTTGAGTTATATCATCATATCCGCACATGAAACCGAGCAATGAGCTTGTGAACTGGATACCATAGTTATAAGAGTTCGCATAAAGATTATTTTCCTGAATGATCCAGTTTCCGCCGCCATTGGTTGTCTTCAGTACAGTATCGGTTGATCCGCAGATCCAACCGGTGTTATCATTCATAAAATAGGCTGTATTCCAGAAACGGTTTGGAGCAGTCAGTTTGCTCCAGTTAGTACCCGAGTTTGTTGATTTTAGTACCAAACCATTACCAAAAGCCCAGCAAGTGGTTACACCTGATATCACCACATCAGAAAGTGAATTCTCCGGTAACGGATATGCTACATTCAGCCAGTTTGTTCCTTCGTTGGTAGTTTTGTATATCTTGCCGCCGCCAACAGAAATTATAATCGGCAAAGATGAAAAGCTTGCTATACCATACATCGTACTTGTGGTCCCGTTTGTCTGTGGCACCCATTGAGAAAACTGAACTGATGAAATGAATATTGAACACAAAATAAAGAATTTAAATATTTTCATTTTTTGAATTAATTAGATTTTTTTATTGAATTTTTCTTTTCAACAAAAATACCTACTGCTGTCGATGCAATTCAAAGAATGAAAATCACGATTTTGTGCCGCAAAAAAACATTCCAACGCTGCAATATGGAATATTACAGCTGCAAATGCCTTATTTGCAGTATGTTGCAAATGGAAACAATTTTTTCAAAATTGGTCTTTTTGCATAAAGGAAAAGTTTTGATTAATGTTTCAGAAAATCGGGTAATCTCTCAATGTCCTTTGATGTGAATATATGCGCTAGTTATAGAAACTATCAATCAGGTCTTTGTGTTTTTCTTCAATTACTTTTCGTTTAAGTTTTAAAGTAGGTGTCAATTCACCGCTTTCAATTGTAAACGGTGTATCAAGCAGCGCGAATTTTCTCACGCGTTCATATTTGGAAATCTGTTTCTGCAGCACATCAATTTCTGATTCAAAGAAGTTATGTACAATATCATTATCGGTAAGTTCGGATAGCTTTTCAAATTTAATATCCAGCTTTTTGGCCAGGGCCTCGAGCATATCTGTATCGGGAACGATAATAGCAGTAACAAAATCCCTGTGATCAGATGCGAAAGAAATTACCTGGCTTATGTATTCACTCCGCTCAAGATTTTCTTCTATGTGCGTAAGTGAAATATATTTCCCGCCCGCGGTTTTTATCAGCGTTTTTTTCCTGTCGGTTATCTTAAGCATTCCGTTTTCTATTCTGCCAATATCACCTGTGTGCAGCCATCCGTCTATGATCATCCCGGAAGTTTCTTTCTCATTGTTAAAATATCCCTGCATAACATTTTCACCCTGTACCAGTATTTCGCCGTCATCAGCTATCTTAACGGTAACATTTTCAAGCGGGGGACCCACTGTGCCGAACTCGTTGTTATCAAGCCTGTTCACCGATATTACCGGCGATGCCTCTGTCATTCCATAACCCTGTAAAATCAGTAATCCTATCGCATCAAAAAACTCTGCTGTTTCTTTGCTTAACGCGGAGCCTCCTGAAATGAAAAATTTTATTTCTCCGCCCGTTCTTTGCCTTATGACCGAAAAGACCTTCTTATCAGCAAGTTTCCACAATGGATTAGTTTTGTTCTCCCGGTATGCTTTCCCTATTTTCAGCGCGCGTTTTGTGATGGTGCGTTTTAGAAGCGGCATCTGTTCCACTGATTTCGTCAGCCTGCTTTGTATCCTAGTGAACAGCATGGGTACAGCAAGCACAACCGTAGGTTTAACTTCAGTCATCTGCGCTGCCAGGGTATCAATGTTCTTAGCGTAGTAAATCTTAGCGCCTTTTGAAAGAGGCACATAGTAACCGCCAGTTCTCTCGTATGTATGCGCAAGAGGCAGGAAAGAGAGGAACCGGTCCTGCGGTACCACCGGGAAAGAATCAGTGCACTGCTTAACATTTGCCAGAACATTCCTGTGTGTAAGGCACACTCCTTTCGGAACTCCCGTTGTACCTGATGTATAAATTATCGTAAGCAGCTCATCGGTATTCTGTGCTTTTGCGCGCTTCAAAAAGTACTCGTCCGCAAGTTTATCGCTGTATGCGGTCTTCTCCTCCAGAAGCTCGCCATATATCAGTTCTTCAAAGCTTATTATGTTCTCTGATGTATGATCTGTTTTGTTAAATGTAATTATCTTTTTAAGGTGCGGCAGTTCGTTAAATACAGCAGATACCTTCTCTGCCATCAGCTTAGTTGATACAAAACACAGCCTGCTTTCTGAGTGACTGAGTATGAACCTTATCTGCTCTGATGTCATTGTGGGATATACAGGTACAGTAACTATACCTTCTGTAATACATGCGAAATCAGATACTGACCATTCAAACCGTGATTCCGAAATTATCGCTGCCTTATCACCGGGCTGCAATCCATATTGCTCAATTGCCCTTGCAAGAAGGTAAACAAGTTCCTTAAGCTTGCTTCCTGAAATGTTCTTGTAAACGGAATTTTTTTCATTTTCATCTTTCCAGTAAATAGCGCCATCATTGCCGTATCGCCTGCATACTTCTATAAAGAATTCCGTAAAATTCGAATATTGTATATCCATATTCTGCCTTAACATCTTATTAATTGAAAGCAAAATTACAAATAAATTGTATGATATATTATTCATTTCTGTAAGTAGTTGTCAGAATTTGTTACCCCCTCTCGAGAGGGGCGGCAGCCCGAAGGGTTGACAGGGTGTGTTAATTACTCTACGCTTGCAAATGGATGAATTCTGAGAGAAGCGCTAGCGACGAAGCAGTCTCATTAACATATGATAAGATTGATTGCTTCCATGCCCAAGGCATGGCAAGCGCTTCGCCCGCAAGATTTTTATTAATTTCTCATTGCCCACAAGAAAATTACGCAGTAATTCTTGAAGTCTGCACCTGCCTTTGGCACGGCCGCTTTGCGGGATTGATCATTGCCCGCTGATTCCCCCAACAATCAACATTTTTTTTCCGCCCAAAACCATACTTTATTAATTGTTAATATTACCTTAGACCGCTAAATTGCGCTCATTAATTATACGGAGGCGGAATTGAAACCTATTCTTTTTGCATTAATACTATTCTCATCTATAAATATTTATTCACAGGTTGTAAATATTGAATCCAGAAGAATGCGTACCGATACTACGGGCTGGACGGGTTCTGCCGAAGGCAGCTTTCAGCTTTCAAAGGCTGTAGATGAAATATATGATTTCGGGGCATTGCTGCATATGCAGTATAAAGGGAAAAATGATCTTTGGCTTTTTTTGAATGAAGCAAGGATTATCAAAGGAGCGGGAACCCAGTTCATCAATGCGGGCTTTGCGCACATACGGTATAACCGTAAGGTCACCAAAGAACTGCTTCGCTGGGAAGTTTTCGCGCAATACCAGTATAATAAAGCCCTTGAAGTAGGGCAGAGGGTACTTGCTGGAACGGGTCCGCGTATCAAAATTATTGAATCTGATATTTTCCGGGCATACGCCGCTGCGCTTTATATGTTTGAGTACCAGGAATCTGTGGATAAACTTATTATTGAAAGGAACCACCGGACAAGCAACTATCTTTCTATGACACTTGAGTTTGAAAGGTTCGAGATCAAAAATACAACTTATTACCAGCCAAATATGAAGGAAATGCAGGATTACAGAATACTCTCGCAATCAGACCTGCTGATAAAACTTACCGATAACCTGAAGTTCAAAACCGGTTTCAATTACAGGTATGATACCCGTCCTTTCCCCGGCGTGCCAAAAACGACTTATTACCTGAGTAACGGCATATTGTTTGAGTTTTGAAGCTGTTGTTAGCTTCATTTAAATTCCACAGGTTATTACCTGTTTGATTTCATCTAAAAAGCTCCCGTAACAGGGAGCTTTTTTTATTGTTTCCGGAAAGTGATCTGGATTAAATATATTATAAGTTTTCTCATTTCTTACTTGCTTTTTTTAAAATTTACCTTATATTTGTTAATAATATTTCAAAATTCATTGAATATCACACAATAACAACCTAAATTTAGCCTATCGAAATTTCTACATATCGTTTCTAAACTAACAATTCATAGCTTGCGTAAAATAAAATATTTTCTAATACCCCTTTTTCTTGGAATTTTTATGTATTCCTGTGAAAAAGATGACAGCTCTGTTATAGACCCGATCCTTCATTTTCCTATTATTGACTCAGCTTTCATTTCTCCAACTGTATTTGATACTAACAGGATTGACCTAAGTATAAATGCAAGAGTATCATCGGTGGATCCGATTAGCTCAGTTAAGGCTAAGATAATTGATCCGCTTGGTTCCCAGGTTACTGAGGTTGACCTTGTGCTCAATGGAGATTTGTACACATTCAATGCCGCCATAACACCCGGTTGTGTACTGGTGGGAAATTATAAGGTGGAGTTCTTAGCTGTTACTAATTCAGGGCTGAACAGTAATACTGTAACTAATACATTTCAGGTAATCAATTCAAATAGTATTAAACCTGTAGTTTCAATTGTATATGCACCTGATAGTTTACTCCGTCCAACCGGCAGCGAACTGGTGCCGGCGTTTCTGCAGGTTCAGGTCAATGATCCTGATGGCATTTGCGATATTGAGTGGGCCAGGTTTAATGCGGTAAATCCAAACGGTATTCCCAATCCAAGCAATCCGTTTACCATGTATGATAATGGTAACCCGCTTCCTCCATTCAGCGATACTGTTGCAAACGACGGGAAATACTCACTGACAATCTATATCGGCTCTTCTGCAACTTTGGGTGATTTCAGCTTTAAGTTCTTCGCAAAAGACAGGTCTGATCTTACAAGTGATACTCTCTTAAAATTAATTAATGTACACGAATAACTATGAAAAAATTCCTGTTAATTACATTACTGGCAGCTTTCAATCTCAGCCTAAGCTACGCGCAGATGCTGCCCGAAAATTTTAAAATATCAAACGATATTTATAAAACCTTTAAGCTAAATGAAAACTACAAAAAAGGGAACAGCCTGATTGGAAGGTTCTCATCTTCACCGGTTTCATCGCAGACAATTATATCGAATTTTATTTCTGATATTATAGTGGTGAGTAACGATGCCGGCGATACCATCTGGTTTGGCACAGGCAAAGGAATATCGCGCACTACTAACCGCGGCATATCATTTCAGAATTTTTACGGAACTGAACCCTTCGGAGATGATGATGTTTCGGGGCTCGCTGTTTACCAAAACTGGGTAGTAGTTGCCACCGCATATTCTCAATTTGTGAATGATGCATACGTACCCACCGGAACGGGCATCAAAGTATCCAGCGACTATGGCGTTACGTGGGCTTCTTATCCGCAGCCTATGGATGCGCTTACCGATACATCTATTCAATACGGAATAAGCACAATACAGGCTCTGCCTGTTGTGGTTGATGAATTCAACCTTTCCTATGATATTGCCATAACAAAAAAGAATAACACATCTGATTCGCTCGTATTCTGGATAACTTCATGGGCGGGCGGCACCCGTAAATCCACTGATTTTGGCGCAAGCTGGCAGCGCGTTGTGCTGCCGCCGGATGCTTTTAATACTATTACGCCAACAGGCGGACCCTATAGCTTTCAGCTGAATCCCCGCGACCCGCCGCAGGGTAATAACAATCACAAAGGATTCTCTGTTACTGCTGAAAATGATTCCACTATATATGTTGGCACTGCCAATGGTATCAACAGGTCAACTGATTGGGGCATAAGCTGGAAAAAGTACAACTACGATAGTACCGGTTCAGGAAGCGGTGTATCTGGGGATTTTGTTGTAGGACTAGCAGTGCAGAAATACGGTAATAATACAATTATTTGGGCTTCAACAAATCCAACTAAAGGCGGCGAGTTTTCTTCGTTCAGTTATTCCGCCAATGGCGGCCTAACATGGGGCAACACCCTCGAAGGAGCGTTCACACATAATGTTGGATTTAAAGATTCCATAGTTTACGGCGCAACCGATGGCGGTATCTGGCGCAGTTATTTCACGCCTCCGGGCTTCAGCTGGTCCAGACCCTCTATCATTTACGATGAATTGATACGCGACCAGATCAGAACAGATCTATTCTATTCTGTGGATTCACAGGGCGACTCAGTCTGGGTAGGCTCCGGTGATGGGCTTGCGCGCACTACGGATACACTGACAAGTCCGTGGGTAGGCAAGTGGAAGATCTTCCGCGCTTACCAGAACATAGCGGCTACCAATGAAGCTTATGCCTCGCCAAATCCGTTCTCTCCGGATGATGAAGTGTGCAGGATATACTATAAGACAGGAAAAACTTCCGCGGATATCACGATAAAGATCTTTGATTTTGCGATGTTCCCCGTTAGAACAGTAATACAGAATGCTCAGCGTACATCGCCTGATGTAATTTGGGCAACTTGGGATGGCAAACGCGATGACGGTACACAGGTAAGTAATGGTGTTTACTTCTACCGAATACAGATTGATAAAGATGAAACAGTCTGGGGTAAAATAATTGTGATGCAGTAAAAAAATAATGAAGAAAGAACACTTTAAATTGATCGTACTGATTTTCATTTCACTATTCATTTTTAATTGTTCAAATCAGTCAGGAATGAATGATTATAACACAGTTGTTAAGTTCTCAAAAGGGGAGCAGCTTAAATTCCCGGATTTCACAATCGAATATACAGGCGAGAGAACCGAAACCAATCAGTTCCCGAACGGGAACAGCGTCACAATAAAGTTCCATGAGTTCACTGTAACTTCAGCTTCTTCGAATAAAAAGGTAAGCTGGTCTTCAGGCACAGGTGATATTGCGCCTGTTGCATTTGAAATTGACGGAAAGAATTTTGAGCTCGAAATGTCAAATTCAGAAAAGCTTAAAACAAAATTATCTGAAAACGAATTTGTTATAGTTAAAAAATAACACATGAAAATATATCTTAAAGCAGCAATAATTATCGCAGCCCTCACAGTACAATCGTACGCGCAGCTTGGCGGTTTGCCCGGTGCGTTTACACGCATGGGTTTCAATTCCAGGGGTATATCAATGGGTAACGCTATGACTTCTGTAACAGCAGGTGATATCAGCGGACTCTATAACCCGGCGCTCTCACCATTCCAGAATGAACATCTTATCAATTTAAGCTATTCATTTCTTTCCCTGGATAGAAGCCTGAACTTTGTTAGCTATACAAAGAACTTTAAACTTCCCAAGCAGACAGAAGGCGGAGCGGGTATTACTTTCGCGTGGATAAATTCAGGTGTTGGCAATATTGATGGCAGGGATATTGACGGCTTTTCGCTGGGTGAGCTTTCTACCAGCGATAACCAGTTTCTCTTCGCGCCTTCGGTCAGAATATCCAATAAGATATCACTTGGTGTAGGCTTTAAACTTTATTATTCCAAGCTCTACGAAGGTGTCTCAGCCACTTCGTTTGGCTTTGATATTGGCGGTTTGTATGCTGTGAACGAAAAAATAAACGTTGGTGTTACAGTTAAGGATATCAATTCGCAGTATGAGTGGAACACAATTGATGTTTACGGTCAAAACGGTAACCAGACAAAAGAAAAATTCCCCAAACTTTACACCCTGGGTATTTCATACCTGCTGCCGAATAATTTTGGGTTGGTTGCGCTGGATTATGAAACAAGCAATAAGAGATCAAATATTATCAGGGTTGGCGCGGAAATAAGCCCGATAAAAGATATCAAGTTCCGAGCAGGTTTGGATAGGCTTGATCTCAGCGCGGATGATAAGTTCGGCGGGTCAAGACCCTCAGCGGGCATCGGGTATCAGAAAGTCTTTAGCAGCTATATAGTCGGCATCGATTATTCTTTTGTGCTCGAGCCTTTCACCCACAATCCGTTCCAGACAATTACGGCTGTTATTAAGTTTAAATAATGCGTATTTTTGTAAAATTTTAAGAAACGGAATATTTTTGAGACATCTAATTAAATATATAGTAATACTCTTAGCTGTTGTTACAGTATCTAATGCGCAAAATGACGGCGCAGGTAATACCGGTTTGGCATTCCTGAAACTGGGTATTACATCGCGCTCAATTGCGATGGGAGAAGCTGTTGTTGGTAATTCTTTTGATGCTTCCGCTACTCATTACAATCCGGCAGCACTGTTCAACGGCTCAAAGGTTAACATGGTCTTTATGCATAACGAGCAGGTCCTGGGTGTCCGCACGGAATTCCTTGCAGGGAAGGTAAAATTTAACAAATTAGCTTTAGGGTTCAGTCTTAACAATACCTCCGTTGATAATATTGAGGTTCGTGAGATCCCCGGCTCCTCAATTGGAGAATTTACCGCGCAGAATTTTGCTATGGGTGTTTCGCTTGGCTATAAGGTCAACGAAAATCTTTCTGTTGGTTTGACAGGAAAATTCCTCTTCGAAAAAATTTATGTAGATAACGCCTCGGGGGTCGCTTTGGATCTTGGCGGTTTATATGCCAAAGATAAATTCACGCTCGGCGCTGCAATTACAAATCTCGGCTCAATGAGCGAGCTTAGGAACGAATCAACCAAATTGCCTTCAGCTATTAGGTTTGGCGGTTCATATTATTTTGACCTGCTGGGGATCAGCTCAAGGCTTATTGTTGCCGCTGATGGGTACAAGGTAATGGATGGCGGTAAATTCCACGCCAATACCGGCGCAGAGCTGCTTTACAAAGATTTCCTCGCATTAAGGGTCGGTTACCAGTCAGGCTATGAAAATAAATCTATTGCTGCGGGTATTGGCTTAAAATATAAAGCATTCGCTCTTGATTACGCATTTGTACCTTATAAATACTCACTGGGCTCAAGTCATACAATTACATTAGGCACAAATTTTTAGATACTTATTTTTAATGGGGGCAGCCGGTGGAAGTAGTTCAATACGAAAAAAAATATCTCGATAGCTGGGAAGATCTTGTTGCAGGTTCTTCAAACGGCACAATTTTCCATACACGCAAATTCCTTTCATATCATTCCCCTGATAAATTCAAAGATAACTCACTGCTCTTTTTTGAAGATAAAAAGCTCATCGCGGTTCTGCCTGCGGCTGATATAAAACGAGATGGTTCAAGAACTCTTTGGTCGCACATGGGCGCCAGCTATGGCGGCTTTGTACACAATGAAAGCCTGAGCATCAAGCAGTCGTTTGATCTCACTCAAAGCCTCATAGACCACTCCTTGAGCGAAAAATTCGAAAAGATAGTAATTACCGGCGTTCCGCTTTGTTACCAGAAGAGGTATAACCAGTATCTCGATTTTGCGTTCATCAAAAATGGTTTCAATTATCTTAAGCGGGAAGTGACAAGCGTTATCACGCTGAATGTTACCGAAGATAACGCAATGAAACTTATTAAGCCTGAATCACGCACATCAGTTCGCAAAGCGGAAAAACTTGGCGTAGTAATAAAGAAGTCCAATGATTTTGAGGAATATTACAATATCCTCAAAAGCAATCTTGCAATGCGCCACAACGTTCAGCCTGCGCATACCCTTGAAGAACTTTATACATTAAAAGAGCTCTTCCCTCAAAAGATACAGCTCTTCGGCGCGTATGTTAAGAATAAAATGATAGCAGGTGTTATCAATTTCTACTGCAACGATAAAACTGTATTGGTATTCTACATCAGCCACAACCAGGAGTACCAGCAGTACAGGGCTGTGAACCTGCTGTTTTACACGATCATGAAGGATGCAATAAGCAGGGGACTCGAATTCCTGGATTTCGGGTTATTTACTGTCAATATGGATCCTAACTGGGGACTTGGCAAGTTCAAAGAATCATTTGGCGCGCGCGGTTTATTAAGGGATTCTTTTTTTCTGGACCTGAAATATTAATCAGCTGAAGATCAGAGTGATTGAAAATAAAAAAATCCTGTTCCTTGTTCTGTTCATTTCCGTAATACTCGGTTACTACCAAACCGTTCGGACTGACGCTCCCAATTACGAGCTTAAGCTTACACGCCACACAACTATAATTAATAATACAATTGAGTATCCTTACAAATACAGATTGCTGAATCCATACATTACTCAGGTTTGGTATTCTTCGCTTGGGGCGGCGCTGCCGCAAAAGCCTGCTTTCCTTGCGGCATATACACTTCAGAATATAATTGTATTCGCATTCATGTTCTTCTGTTTAATGAAATTTTTCAGGCTGTGGTTTGATGATACAGGGGCGGTCATTGGGCTGCTGCTTTTCGCGGCGCTTGTGCCTTTATCGCTGACAGGCTACGATATACTGGGTGATATGACAACTGCAGGCATTATGGCTCTTGGTTTTTACTTCATCAACACTGCAAAAACAAAATTTTTATACCCGCTTCTGTTTATTGCGGCATTTAATGAGCTGCAGCTTATATTGCTTATAGCGTTCTATTTCTTCGCAAAGCTCAGTAACCTTAAAGATAAAACAGTTTGGTTAAACAGTATTCTGCTGACAATAACATTTATTGCTGGTTATGCAGCCGTTTATCTCATCCGCGGCGGCTCCGCCGGTTCAGGAGATGTGAACTGGTATTTTACCAAAGATGCGGCTTTCAACATCGCCAACAAAGATTGGATAGTATTATGGTTCATAATGATAGCTCCATTAATTTATTTTGTTTTTAAAGGATTTCGAGCAAAACCGGAATTTTTAAGGAACAGCGCTGTTATAGTATTACCTGTTTTCTATTTTGCGTCTTTTTTCTTCATCGCAAGGCTGCGCGAAATTGATAAGGCTTTAACTATATTTACAATACTTATTCCGCTTACATTGATGACAATTTTTCCGAACAACATAAAAAAACAAAAGGAAGAGCGGCTTAATACATAATGTGCGGAATATCCGGAATATTTAATTTTGATGGCGCACCCGTAAACGAAGCGCAGCTTCGCGAAATGAACCGCGTGATTCACCACCGCGGACCCGATGGTGACGGCATATATATCGAAGGTAATGCCGGTATTGGCAGTACACGCCTCGCTATTATTGATCTCCGTGAAATTGCCAATATGCCTATCTACGATACAGAAAACCGCTATGTGATTGTTTATAACGGTGAAATATTCAACTATGTTGAGCTCAGAAATGAACTGCTTCAAAAAGGACATAAGTTCAATACCGGCTCTGATACGGAAGTAGTACTGAATGCTTATAAGCAGTGGGGCGAGGATTGCCTGCACCGCCTCAATGGAATGTGGGCATTTGCCATTTGGGATAAAACAAAAAAGACCCTGTTCTGCTCCCGTGACAGATACGGCATCAAACCTTTGTATTTCTACAAAGATGATAACAAACTTATCTTTGGCTCAGAAATCAAGCAGATCTTAAGCTGCGGTGTTGATAAAACTGTTAATGATGAAACAATTTACGATTACCTTGTTTTCCATTTCATTGATCACACCGAAAATACTTTCTTCAAAAATATTACAAAGGTACAGGCCGGACATAAATTCACAATAAAGAACAATGAATTTAAGCTCTCAAGGTGGTACAACCTGCCTGAGGTGAGTTACATCCGGGATGAAAAGAACCTGTACAGCGATCTGTATGACCTGCTGTATGATTCCGTAAGGCTGCGCCTGCGCAGCGATGTTGAAGTTGGCAGCTGCCTGAGCGGGGGACTGGATTCATCGGCAATAGTATGCATCATGCATGAGATTCTGCATAACGAAGGCAAGCCTGAAATCCAGAAGACATTCACCGCCTGCTACGATGACCCGTTGATAGATGAACGGCCGTATGTTGAGGAAGTTATAAAACAAACCAATTCCACAAAGTATTACCTGTTTCCTGATGTTCAGGGCTTTAGGAGTGATATCGATAAAATGACATATCACCAGGATGAGCCTTACACCGGCGCTACTGTATTTGCACAGTGGAGCGTATTCAAAAAAATACATGAAGCCGGAATAAAGGTGGTGCTTGACGGGCAGGGCAGCGATGAAATTCTGCTTGGCTATTTTTCATTTTTCCCGTTCCATTTAAAACGCAATCTGCTCAATCCGTTTAAGTTTATTTCTGAATACGTGAACGGTGTAAATACTTCAAACCTTGGATATAACAAATTCACACAGAACCTTATTTACTTCAACACAGGCTCAGTGCGTTACCGCCATGTTATGAAAAACAGCAGGGCTTTTGTTAAGAATGATTTCATAACGGCGCATAACCGCCGGGATCTTTTTAATCAGATGATAGCCGCAACCGGACTTGAAGAAAACAGGTTGTCAAATCTCTGGAATATCTCACTGCCTTCGCTTTTAAGATACGAAGACCGCAACTCAATGGCTTTTTCCGTGGAAGCAAGGATCCCGTTCCTCGATCACCGGCTGGTTGAATATATTTTCCGCATTCCCCTGAATAAGCTTATACATAAAGGATGGACTAAGTTTGCCTTGAGGGAATCACTAAAGGGCAGGATACCCGAAGATATCAGAATGCGAAAAGGCAAACTTGCCTTTTCAGTTCCGCAGAAAAAATGGCTGAGGGAGATCACCGGTTACCTCGAAGAGACGTTTACCCATGATTTCAGAAGCGGTAGATTCATCGACCGCGATAAAGTTTTGGGAATTATCCGTTCCGGCTATTTTAACGATAAAGTCCTTTACCGCGCTTTCGCGCTGGAAAAATGGATGAAGGTATTTGATTTGCATTAAATTGATATGATATCTAACAAAAGTTGCCCATTGAACTTTCATGATTTTTATTGATGTTTATTGGTAAACGCATTTTGCGAAGCGCCCGAAGTCACGATTAAACTCTCCCCTCTCCCTGTGGGAGAACTGCACCTGCAGTCAGGTGGGCAGTGGGGTGAGGGAGAATAGTAAGATTAAATGTCCTTGTTACATTTACCTTTTAAATAAATCTCTCCTTTTATATATTTATAAATCTATGATTTATCATATTGTAATATCTACAGATGAAGATGGGGTTTTCACCGGTTCTGTAAAAGAACTGCCGGGATGCATTTCACAAGGAAAGAACAGGGAAGAACTCATTTATAATATTGAAGAAGCAGTTGAGCTATATCTGGAAAGCTATGAAAAACACAACGAAACTTATCTTTTGAATAATGAGTAAATCCGTCCTACATATCGCCCCTGAAAATACTGCGGGAGTGCCGTATAATGTAATGAAGATGCAGTCAATGTTTGGTATGCCGGCCAGGCTGCTTACGTTTTACAAAATTCCGTATGATTTCCCCGAGGATGTTTGCCTCAACCTGCCGCTTCCACGAAGCAAGGTTGCCATGAAATGGCGGGAGTTCAAACAATCCAACATGCAGTCTAAGATAAAAAAGGACAGCGTAGATATGTGGACGCATATGCCGTATTTTGAACCAAAGAACTCCGCGGAAAAGGCTTACATGAAGCTTCGCGAGAACAGGAACAAACCTAAATTCCTGAAAGCGCTCGATGATATCAAAGCGGATACATTTGATATAGTTCATTTTGATGGCGGCATTGATTTCTTCAGTGACTCACAGCTTGCAAAAGCTTTCAAAATGAAGGGTAAAAAGATCGTAAATTGTTACTTTGGTGATGACCTGAGAACGCGCGGTATTGTAAGGGATATGGATGAATTAAGCGACCTGAACCTGACATTTGAATATGATCATACGCTTCGCCACCCGGATATAAATTTCCTTTTTTTCCCGTTTGATAACTCTTCAATTGAATATATTCCGGATGATGTTTACAACGAAACCGCTTCGCAAAAGATCAGGATAATTCACTCACCAACACAGCGTACAGTAAAAGGCACCGCAGAAATATCCGCTGCTGTTGAATTGGTGCAGAAGTCAAGGGATGTTGAATTCCTTATCATCGAAAACACTCCCCGCGAAGAACTGCTGAAGCTCAAAATGAACTGCCACATCGCAATTGACCAGATAGGCAACAGGGGAGGGACGGGTTACGGTATAAATTCCCTTGAAACCCTGTCAATGGGTCTGCCTACAATTACAGATATGAATTGCGGAATGGATACCTGGCTGCCGGAAAATCCGTTCATTGTTGCCAACAAAGATACACTGGCTGAAAGATTAATTGAACTTATAGATAACGAAGAGCTCCGCAAAAGCAAAAGGGCTGCTTCAAGAGCATGGGTTGATAAATACCATTCTTACAGCTCAGTATTCAATAAACTCACTGAGTATTACCAAAAAGCCGGAATTTTATGACTGAATTCTTCTAATTGAGTAACCACGACTTCTTGACTGGTGCCGCAGTTTAGGTCATGGACTAAAAACCGCGAAAAACCCGGGGCTTTGGCAAATCGTCTCAAAACTATGTTAACCCCCGGCTTTCAAGCCGGGGATATTGCGATACCAAACTGAAATGGGCTTTAGCCCTGAATCAATAAGAGTAGATCTATTTTTTCTGTTTTTCTGCAGGACTTGTTTTCAACCGCCTATGAGATCGCTTCAATGCCAAGGGCAGGCAAGCACTTCGTTCGCAAAGTATAACTTATTTTTGCGAGGAGCGGCAGCAACGAGGCAATCTTACGGGGTTTAGAAGCACCAAAATTAATCACTAAATTTGCCATCCCAAATACATAAAATATTTTCCGATACGATCATCTACACTATTGGCAGTGTATTCAATCGTTTGCTCCCTTTCCTGCTGCTTCCTATCTATACACTTTACTTCCCGCCGGCTGAATACGGAATATTCTCCCTGGTATATTCATTCTGGTTCTTTGTATCGGTATTCTACCTGTATGGAATGGAAACTGCCTTCCAGAAGCTCTTCCTCGAAGCAAAAGATGAGGAATCCAAAAAAAAGATCTACAGCTCAACGCTGACACTTATTTTCTCAACTTCGGTTCTCTTCAGCGTCGTGATCTATTTCCTTTCAGATACAATTGCCTCAAAAATTACGGGGAGTCCTGCCAACGGTTACTTAATACGCCTCCTTGCATTTATCTTGGTTGCTGATTCTTTGTACCGGTTCCCTATGATCCTCATCAACAGCATTCAGCGTTCTAAACTTTATTCATTCCTGAACTCCCTTGCTGTGATAATTAACGTGGCGGCAAACATTCTCCTTATCGTAGTATATAAGCAGGGGATAGAGGCAATATTCTATTCTTACCTGGTCTCATATACTTTCCTCTTTGTTATTTCGCTTTTCAGTTCAATTAAATATTTTAAGATAGAAATAAACAGTGAGACTGTTAAAAACCTGCTCAAAAATGCTCACCTGTTTTTATATTACGGGATCTTTCTTATTTCAATCGATCTTATAGACAGGTTCATTCTGGAATATTTCAAAGGCTCCGCCGAGGTTGGTATCTATTCAGCCAGCTACCGCATTGGTATTGTTATGAATCTGGTCATCACCGGCTTTAAAGTCGCATGGACGCCTTTCTTCATGAACATGAAAGGAGAAGAAGGCAACAGGGAAGTGTTCTCAAAAGTATTCACTTATTTCTGCTACGGCGGTCTTGTTGTATTCCTGCTTTTCTCTTTGCTGGCAGATGATCTTGTGAAGATCAATATTGCCGGTTTCACATTGCTGAATGAAAAATACTGGAGTGGTCTTGTTATTATTCCATATATACTGCTCGCATATTTATTCTCAGGGTTATATCTTAATCTTACGGTTGCGTCATTTTTCAGAAATAAGATCAAGTATCTTATCATTTCTTCCGGCATCGGCTGCCTCAGTAATATAGCGCTGAACTTTATTCTGATACCGCATTTTTCAATAATAGGCGCTGCAATTTCTACAATGCTGTCCTATCTGATCATGTTCATTGCCCTATATATATTTTCGCAAAAAATATATAAAATCGATTATCATTGGGGTCTGATAACAAAAGCTGCAACTATTACACTTCTGCTGTATGTTATTAATATTTACATACCCTATATCTTCAAATTAAGCTATATTTACATAGTTTTAATTGAAATATTGAGTGTTTTCATTCTGTATTACGTTCTTTTAGGCAGCCAAACAATTAACTTGATAAAAACATTCAATGTTAAGAAACAGTTAAAGTAGCACTTTAAGTGTTTGGCTCTTGACAACACTAATAAATATAATTATATTTGAAGAGCTTCTCCATTACTTTAAGGGTATTTCTGTTTATGGAGAGGTGCGAGAGTGGTTGAATCGGTCGGTCTCGAAAACCGGTGTAGCGGCAACGCTACCGTGGGTTCGAATCCCACCCTCTCCGCAGATTATCTTTAATTCTTGAAGTTCTGAAATTTTAATTATATCACCATGAAATACACAAAAACAATTCTGCTTTCCCTCTTATTCGCTTTACTGTTTATTCCAAATACCCGCATATCAGCGCAGGATGAAATGGATTTTGAGTTGTTTATGGGCATGATGTCCGAATCCATCAGCGAACAACAACTCGATGAGCTTAGTTACATGCTTCCCATGAAAATTAAGGTCACCGGCTACGCCCACGGCGATTTTTCCTTTGATGGTGAAAATGACCTGGTCATTGCAATTAGGGATACCAAAAAGACTCCCAAAAATACAGTTGATGTTTACTTCTTCGAAAATATCGCTAACCAGTCCTACAAGCTTGTCAAAAAACAAAACTACAAATATTACGAAATTTCTCTTGAAGTTTCATTCCTCGTAAAAGAAGGCAAGTGTTACGTTACCAATCGCGATGATAACAACTGGTATTTTACCGGTTACAGAATTGACGAGGAGCAGCTTGTTCAGGATGAAAAGGAAATCTTTCCAATAGAGTTTGAAAACGCAGGCAATTAAACATATTCTTTCCCCACTTAAAGCCTGTTTTCACGTCGCCCCGGATTGTTAGCCGGGGCTTTTTTTTAACTGATACTTTGTCATTCCCGCGCCTGCCTGCCATAACGGCAGTTCAGGCAGGAAAGCGGGAATCTTTATCAATTTTACATTATATTTCCCCCGTTGTTGGTCTTGTGACCAACAACTATTGTGTTACCTCTAGGCTTTACTTTCTAAGTATCCCGCTATGTGACTATAATTATTTTAATTAAATAATTAACTTTGCACTATGATAGAACGATATACTCTCCCCGAAATTGGCAGCATATGGTCAGAAGAAAATAAATTCTCCATTTGGCTAAAAATTGAAATATTCGCTTCTGAAGCGAACAATAAACTTGGAATAGTTCCCACCTCAGCATTAAAGAAAATCCGCTCGAAGGCAAAATTCAACGTTAAAAAAATAAATGAAATTGAAGCAGTAGTTAAGCATGATGTCATTGCATTCTTAACTAATGTCGGCAGTTATGTCGGACCCGAATCGAGGTTCATTCATTACGGCATGACAAGCAGCGATGTACTTGATACAGCCCTTTCAGTGCAGATGAAAGAAGCGGGTGAACTGCTGCTGAGGCAGCTTATAGTTTTAAGATCAGCCCTCGCTAAGAAAGCCAAAAAGTATAAATATCTGCCTATGGTAGGCAGAACCCACGGCGTTCACGCCGAAGCGGTCACGCTTGGGCTCAAGTTTGCTTTATGGTATGATGAAGTTAACCGTGATATAACAAGATTGAAAACAGCCATCAAAACTGTTTCAGTCGGTAAGATCTCAGGCGCTGTTGGTACGTATGAACACCTGAATCCGTATGTTGAGCGTTACGTTTGCAAAAAGCTGGGCCTCGAGCCGGCAAACGCTGCAACGCAGATAATTCAGCGTGATGTTCACGCTGAATACATGACAACACTTGCAATAATTGCTTCATCACTCGAAAAATTCGCGACTGAAATACGCCACCAGCAAAAGACTGAAGTACTGGAGCTTGAAGAACCATTTACAAAAGGGCAGAAAGGATCTTCAGCAATGCCGCATAAGAAAAATCCGGTAATTTGTGAGCGTATTGCCGGCTTGGCAAGGGTCATCCGCAGCAACTCCATTGCTGCCATGGAAAATGTCAATCTCTGGCATGAGCGTGATATCTCGCACTCATCTGTTGAGCGCATGATCATTCCAGATAGCACAATGCTTATGTATTACATGCTTGTGAAAATGATCGAAGTTGTTGAAGGGCTTGTTGTCAACAAAGAAAATATCGCAAAAAATCTTAACCGCACTCACGGACTCATATACTCACAGCGCGCATTGTTAAAGCTCGTTGAAGCGGGTCTTACCCGCGAGCAGGCTTATAAAGCCGTGCAGGATAACGCCATGTGGTCCTGGAAGACGGGTGAAGATTTCCGTGACCTGCTTGAAAGCGATAAAGTGATATCATCAAAGGTCAAAAAGGCGCAGATAGAAGACATTTTCAACCCCCAAAAGGTATTCAAGAATATCGATTATATCTTCAAAAATACTGGTATAAAATAACATTTTGTAAATCGAATCGCTGATTCGATTAGTCGAAACAGCGTTTCGACTTACAATTACATTCCCTTTCCTTGAAATTCTCCCATTTTTTCATTAAATTTGTAGTCTAATATATGAACTATTTTAGCCCGCCTGGCTGCTAAATCCGTTCCGGACTGAACATTTCAGTATCGTATCATATTCAAAGTCAGGGTAATTTTTATCAGTATCTGCGTTACTTGCAGCAATTTTCCAAAATAAAACAGCAGCTAAACAATTTTCAAATATTTTATTTGAAATTTGTAATTTGATATTTGACATTTTGATTTTCAGGGCGGTTAGCTCAGTTGGTTAGAGCGCCACGTTGACATCGTGGAGGTCACCGGTTCGAATCCAGTATCGCCCACAAGCGATATAATTGGCATCAATCATATCATATTGTAAAAAAGTATTGGGGATAATTATAAATCTATATAAATAAATTAATGAACAAAACTATCAAAATATCAATTTTCCTGATGTTGTTCTTCTTTTCATCAAGCGTATTTTCGCAGATTTATTCACCAAAGGATATAGTCAACGTTTATGATCCTTTCACATTGACATTCGGTGAACTTGTTCTGAACACAAATGATGAAGATTTCAAAGAACATAATTTTGTAATTATTATTACTATTACAATCGGACCCGAGAAGATCATTAAATTTTTATATAAAGATGACCTCCTGATAAACAATGTGAAGAACTATAACGATGAATACTGGGCTATCAATTTTACCGCGAGGAAAAACAACATTGTACTTATTCCCGCGATCTACAATATCGCAAATAACGGCGGTATGATAAATATCAGGATGGAAGGCTATTCAAACATTTCCGCCGGCGATGAATCAATGATGAGCCAGCTTTCAACAGGATATGTTTATACAAGCTCTACGATGTACGCTTCCATGGAACAGGCTTACAAATACCTGGCATCATCACCTGAAGTGAACAAACCGAACTCAAGCCTGTTAACTACTGCCGAAGTGCTGCAGAGGAATGTATCCACAAGACCCGGAATATTTTATCTTGGCAACCCGACCGATATAAGCTACGCTATACCTGAGGATCCGAAAAAAGTTATAGGTACAAACCTTCTTATCCAGGGGCAGAAAAAAGTTGAATCAAAATTATCAAATAAAGCGGCTGATGTTTGGAATATCCTTGTAACAAAGTACACAGATGTGAAACTGGTGCAGGGTGAGTCATACTTCAACAAAATAAAAGGCGCTTTCAGTGATATTATCAATATGCCAAAGATCGATGAAAATAAACGCGAAGGTTTAATTGCTCGCTGCAACGAAATTATCAATGAAGATCTGGTAATGGGGCGCAAAGCCGGTGTCTATATGAATAACGAAGTCATTGAGCAGTTCACATATCTTATGAATTTTGTGAAAGCCGGCATCAGGGCAAAATCTGATACAGCGGCAACAACAGCGGATTTTATGAAAGCTGATGAACGCGAAGCGTTGAATTACTTTGAAACAAACCTGAAAGAGAACGATTTCGATCTGAATAACCAGTACCTGTTTGATGATTATATCAATTCATCGGTTAACAGGGGCGCAATTCAGAAAGAAATTGATATCATAAGAAGATATTACCAGCTTAAGTAATTTTCAAAACCCTGAGTGAAACGAAGGGTCTCATTCACAGAACGAATATTATGAATTGTACTTTGTTCTGATAACAATTTTTAAATTAGTCATATAATTGAGCAATAACGAAAATATTAAAATTACTTTTCCTGACGGGAATTCTAAAGAATTCCCTAAGGGAACTTCTTCTCTTGATATAGCGAGATCCATAAGCAAAGGTCTCGCGGAAGATGTACTTGTCGCCGAAGTGAATGGCATCCTTGTTGATCTTGTGAAACCTATTAATCAGGATTCATCGGTCAAATTCTACAAGTTCGGCGATGATGAAGGCAGGAAGGTCTATTGGCATACCACCAGCCATATAATGGCGCAGGCAGTTGAAGAATTATTCCCCGGCGCTAAGTTTGGCGTGGGTCCGCCCATTGAAAACGGATTTTACTATGATGTCGATTCCGAACATAAGTTCACCGATGAAGATCTCAAAAAGATCGAAGATAAAATGCTTGAGATCGCTAAGCGCGATCTTGTTACTACCCGCGAGGAATTAAAACGCGAAGATGCCATTGCTTATTTCAAATCAAAAAGGGTCGATCCGTATAAAGTTGAAATACTGGAAGATATAGCGAAGAACGAAGAGTATGTTTCGTTGTATCACCAGGGCGGATTTACCGATCTTTGCCGCGGTCCACACATGCCAACTACCGCAAAGCTTAAGAATGTAAAACTCTTGAGTGTGTCAGGTTCATATTGGCGCGGTGACTCAGACCGCCAGCAGCTCCAAAGGATCTACGGCATATCTTTCCCCAAAAAGAAAGAGCTTGATGATTATCTGCATCTTCTTGAAGAAGCTAAGAAAAGGGATCACAGGAAACTCGGAAAAGAACTTGAGCTTTTCATGTTCCACGAATACAGTCCGGGCGCTCCATTCTGGCTGCCCAACGGGATGGTAATCTTCAAAGAACTCGAAAAGTTATGGCGTGAGATACATGACTATAATGGTTACGATGAGATAAATACTCCAATAATGGTTAAAGATAAATTGTTTGAACAATCAGGTCATCTAGAGCATTACCGGGAAAATATGTTCAGGATTGATGATGGCGATGAGACTTACTATCTTAAACCTATGAACTGCCCCGAAGCTACACTGGTTTATTCAAACAAAATGAGAAGTTATAAGGATCTACCTTTGAGATTGAGTGAAATTGGCAGGCTGCACAGAAATGAACTTCGCGGTGCTTTAGGCGGAATGTTCCGTGTAAGGCAGATAACTATGGATGATGCTCATATATTCTGTACTCCAGAACAGATACAGGAAGAGATCACCGGAGTTATGGGACTCATCAAAAGATTTTATGCTATTTTCGGACTTGAGCCAAGATTCTTCCTTTCTACCAGACCTGATAACGCAATGGGAACCAAAGAAGTTTGGGATAAGGCAGAAGCTTCGCTTGCCGCAGCTTTGGAAGCCAATGAACTGAAATACGAAGTCAACGAAAAAGACGGCGCATTCTACGGACCCAAGATTGACGTGAATATTAAAGATGCATTGAATCGTGATTGGCAGATAGCAACAATTCAGCTTGATTATAACCTGCCCGAAAGATTTGACCTGACCTATGAAGGCAGCGACGGACAGAAGCACCGTCCCGTGATGGTACACCGTGCCATCTTCGGCAGTTTTGAAAGATTCATAGGGATGATAATTGAGCATTTTGCGGGTAACTTTCCGCTATGGCTTTCTCCGCTTCAGGTGGCAGTTCTTGCAATTACCGATAATCAGTTAGATTACGCTAAAGAAGTTTATGGTAAATTCAGGGATGCAGGTTTCAGGGTTGAACTTGATTCACGCAGCGAAAAAATTGGCTACAAAATACGTGATTGGGAAACCAAAAAAGTACCGTACATGATAGTGCTTGGCGATAAGGAAATGCAGGCAGGTAATATCACCGTACGCGCGCACAAAAAAGGTGATCTTGGTAAGCACGAACTTGAGGCCTTCATCAGCAGTTTAATAGATGAAAGAGATTCAAAAAAGATAAATCAGTAAAAATCAGCAGCAATATTTCAGCAGCGCAAAATTTATAACTTTTAAAGGAGTTAATCATTAAGGAAAGAAAGATCAAAACACGCATCAATGAACAGATTCGTGTTCCCGAGGTAAGGGTTATTGATGAGAACGGCGATCAGGCCGGTGTAAAACCAACTCAGGAAGCCCTTAGGATGGCAAGATCAAAAGATCTTGACCTGATTGAAGTTTCGCCAAACGCCAAACCGCCTGTTTGTAAAATAGGTGATTTTGGTAAATACAATTACGAAAAGCAGAAAAAGGAAAAAGAGCAGAAAAAGAGCAAAACTTCCACGCAGCTTAAGGAAATTCGCTTTCATCCGAATACTGATACTCATGATATGGATTTCAAGTGCCGCCACCTTGTGGAATTCCTTGTGCAGGGCCACAAAGTAAAGGCTACTATCATTTTCATAGGCAGAATGATGGTTCACCAGGATATCGGCAGAAAGCTTATGGATGAGATACTCGAAAGACTGACAGTTGTGGGTAAAATTGAACAGCCTCCTAAAATGGAAGGCCGCTATTTGACCGTAATGCTTATCCCTGATAAGAAGAAGATAGATGATTATAAGAAGAACCTGGAAAAAGGCAAACCTTCTGAGAAAACAGAAGAAGCAAAGGTTGAGCCAAAAACTGAATCTAAACCGGAACCGGCAGCGGAAGTTCCGGCTGATAAGTAAAATATAAAAAAGAAAAATCAATAATTAACGAAAGTAAGGTATTAAAATGCCAAAGATGAAATCAAACCGCGGTGCAGCAAAATCATTTAAGGTTACTGCTACCGGGAAGGTAAAAAGAAAACATTCTTTAAAGAGACACATACTTACAAAAAAATCAGCTAAAAGAATAAGACAGCTCAGACACGATGCGCTTGTTTCAGAAGCTGATGCAAAACGCGTAAGAAGAATGCTTCTTGCCTAATAAACAAAAAATAAAAATTAATATAACACAGGAGATATAATAATATGCCTCGTTCAGTAAATGCAGTAGCTTCCAGAAAAAGACGCAAGAGAATGCTTGCCAAAGCGAAAGGCTACTGGGGCAGAAGAAGTAAAGTCACAACAGTCGCTAAACACAGCGTTGAAAAAGCAGGACAGCACGCTTATTCAGGCCGCAAACTTAAAAAGCGCGTTATGCGCAATATCTGGACAGTGAGAATTAACGCTGCCGCCAGGGATAATAACACTACATACTCAAAACTTATCGGCGCTCTTAATAAGAAGAATATCGATATCAACAGGAAAGTTCTCGCGCAGCTTGCATACGATAATCCGGCGGCATTCACAGAAGTTGTGAAGTTCGCTATGAGCTGATCCTGCATGGCAGGATATAATTTTCAGCCACGGCTTTATTAGCCGTGGCGGTGAAAATGTTTTGACCGCGTAAAGCAACATTTGTCGCAGCAGTCCGTTTATAAAAAAATAGATCTGGAAAATAAGAGTTAACCCAAAATGCTGTCTGATCTCAATGAAATTGAGCAGGAAATAAATTCATTTCCGGTGAATTCACCTGAAGAGCTTGAAAACTTCAGACTGAAATTCATTTCCCGCAACGGTCTTCTAACAGGTCTGTTTGAAGAACTGAAGAACGTTAGCAGGGAAGAAAAACCCGTTGTTGGCAAGAAACTTAACGAAGTTAAAAAACTTGCTGAAAGTAAGTTCAATACCTTAAAAGCGCAGCTGGATGATACCGGCTCCAAAAAGGAAGATATCGATCTTACGCTGCCTGCCGCTTCATACAGTATCGGCAGAGAGCACCTCATTTCCCAAACCCTCGCAGAAATGGTTAAGATATTCCGCGAAATTGGATTCAAGGTAACAGATGGACCCGAGCTTGAAGAGGAATTTTATAACTTCGACGCTTTGAACACTCCCGCTCACCACCCCGCAAGGGATATGCAGGATACATTCTACGTTCAGAGTACCACAGATAAAGATAAAAAACACGTGCTTCGCACTCATACATCGCCTGTGCAGATAAGAACCATGCTGCAAAATAAACCTCCTTTGAGGATCATCAGCCCGGGAAAGGTTTTCAGAAATGAAACCGTCACCTATAAAAATTATTTTATGTTTCACCAGCTCGAAGGTCTTTACATAGATAAAAATGTAAGTATGAGAGATCTCAAAGGCGTTCTTGCCTACTTCTTCAAAAAATTCTACGGAGAAAACACAAAGATACGCTTTATACCGAGCTTTTTCCCCTTCACAGAACCATCAGGTCAGGTGGATATTTCATGCTTCATTTGCGGCGGCAAAGGCTGCAAAACATGCAAAGAAACAGGCTGGCTTGAAGTCGGCGGCTGCGGAATGGTGGACCCCAATGTATTCAGATCGGTTAACATAGACCCCGAAGAATATACAGGCTACGCCTTCGGCATGGGAATGGAAAGACTCACCATGATGAAATACGGCATCAAAGATATCCGCATACTTTATCAAAATGACGTGAGATTTCTTGACCAGTTCTAAATGGCAGAGCTATTCACCATAAATAATTTCGTTATTTTTGTTCTTTGTTATTTGATAGGATCATTCCCCACAGCATATATACTTGTTAAACTCAGGTCCAACAAAGATCTGACCAAAGAAGGCTCGGGAAATGTAGGTACACTGAATTCATTCACTGTATCTAAATCCAAAGCAATTGGCATAACAGTACTTCTGATAGATATCCTGAAAGGGGCTCTGCCCGTTTATTTCATGATGTTTATCATGCCGCATCCATACCAGTCAGTTTTGCTTGGCGCATGCGCCTTGATCCTGGGGCATAACTATCCCGTTTGGCTCAGATTCAAAGGCGGCAGGGGACTCGCCACCGGCGCGGGTATTTTTCTCGTGGTAAATTACTACATATTCATCGGATGGTGTGTTGTATGGCTTTTGGTGTTCATTCTGAAAAGAAAAGTGCTGATAGCAAATACCGCGGCGACTTTTTCGCTTCCTGTGTATGTGCTGTTGATAAATTTTTTCAGCTTTATGCTTGTAAACAGCCAGGCTGCGGGATTTTCTCTGAACTATTTTAACGTTTATTCAATTATAATAACAGCAATCATCCTTTCAAGGCACACTGAAGTTTTTAAAAAAGAAAATAAATAATTCATTAATATAAAACATTAATTATGTTTCCAAATTTAAAGAACCCGGTTTTTACAGATGTTGATGACCTGAATGAAATGGCAAGACAGATAAGAAGAGATATTATCAACATGCTTCTTATTTCCAAGTCAGGACATTCCGGCGGACCGCTCGGGCTGGCGGATATTTTTGCAGCTTTATACTTCAATAAGTTAAATTTGCTGCCCGAAGATCCGTATAACCAAGAAAGAGATTATGTTTTCCTCTCTATCGGACACGTTGCGCCTGTATGGTATGCTACGCTTTCAAGGCGCGGATTTTTCCCGATTGATGAATTGAAAACGCTCCGCAAAGTTAACGGCAGGCTGCAGGGACACCCTGCGCCGCTTAAAACACACGGAGTTCCGGGTGTAGAAATTGCCTCCGGTGCATTGGGCCAGGGACTCTCCATTGCGGTCGGCGCGGCGTTAGGACTGAAACTTTCTGGTAAACCTAATCACGTTTATTGCATCTGCGGCGATGGTGAGCTTGGCGAAGGTCAGATATGGGAAGCCGCAATGACCGCTGATCACCACAAGACCGATAACCTCACGGTTATTGTTGACCGCAACCACTGCCAGATAGATAACCGCACCGAAAATGTGCTGAAACTTGAACCGCTGGCAGATAAATGGAAAGCTTTTGGATTTGAAGTGTTCGAAATTGACGGGCATAACATGAAAGAAGTGCTTGATACCATTGATGCTGTAAAAAAAGTTAAAGGCAAGCCTTCCTGCATTATTGCTTATACCAAAATGGGCAGGGGAGTTTCATTCATGGAAGATAATTACAAATGGCACGGAGTGCCGCCAAATGATGAGCAGGGCAAAATTGCTCTGGGCGAATTGCCTTCTACAAAGTTCGGTGATTTTGTAGATTACTATAACGGAAAATAATAAAATAACATGAAAAATCTCTTTGTTATCTTAGCTATGGTTCTTTTAACAGCAGTTTACCCGGGCTGCTCTAATTCAGGCAGCGATGACTCGAAGGTTCCTTCTGAAATTGTCCTGGATGGCATGTATTCTGCAATAGAAGAAAAACGCGAAGTGCTGATCACCAATAACGAGCAGTTCCAGAGCTTAATGAATGAAATTTACAGGAATATGGACCAGATGCCGAGATTCCCCGTTGTTGATTTTACTAAGAACAGTGTCGTGGCAGTCTTTATAGGTGAAAGACCAAACGGCGGGTACATGGTATCAATTGATAGCATAACCGAAGGCTCAAGATATGTTAATGTGAACGTGGTTGAAACCACACCGGGTCCAAATTGCATGACAACACAGGCGATCACAAGACCGTTCGCAATTGTAAAGATACCCAAAACTGATAATAAACCTGTTTTTAAAACCAAACAAATTGTTAAAGACTGTCAATAAAGAAAGAATATGAACTATATAAACAAGTTTGAGAATTATTTAATTGAAGATCTGGATCTTAATAATCCTGAATTGAAAGAAACCCGCCGCGGTTTTGGTGATGCGCTTGTTGATCTTGGTAAATCTAACCCCGATGTTGTTGTGCTGGGAGGCGATGTAAGCGGCTCAGTAAGGACAGATATGTTCCGTGACGCTTACCCCGATAGGTTCTTTTCTGTGGGTATTGCTGAACAGGATATGATGGGTACAGCTGCGGGACTCGCCCTGGTTGGTAAAATTCCGTTCGCATCGACCTACGGTGAATTTGCAACAGGCAGACCCTTCGACCAGATAAGACAATCAATCGCATATAGCGAAATGAATGTTAAGATATGCGCTTCGCACTGCGGATTCACAGTCGGACCCGATGGTGCTACGCACCAGTCACTCGAAGATGTTGGCATAATGAGAATATTACCGCACATGACTGTTGTTACTCCCGTAGATTACAACCAAACCTACCGGGCAATTATAGAGTGTACAAAATCAGAGCATCCGTTTTATATAAGGTTTTACAGGGATAATTCACCCAACTACACCAATCCTCATGCACCGTTCAAATTCGGCAAAGCCGATACATTGTTTGAAGGCAGCGATTGTACAATAATCGCAAGCGGACTCATGGTTTGGGAAAGCATGATGGCATTAGAGGCTTTAGCCGGGGAAAAAATTTCATGCAGACTCATAAATATGCATACAATTAAACCAATTGACCGTGAAGCAATTGTAAAAGCTGCAAAAGATACAGGCTGCATTGTTACCTGCGAGGATCACCAGAAAATTGGCGGACTCGGCGGCGCCGTTGCTGAAGTGCTTGCGCAGGAATATCCGGCGCCTGTTGAATTCATAGGCGCAAGTGATACCTTTGGCGAGTCAGGCAAAGCAGCTGAACTCTACGAAAAATACGGTATTGCAAGCCGCTTTATTGTAGAAGCGGTTAAAAGAGCTATAAAAAGAAAAAAATAATTAATCGGTTTTTCTAAAACCGTTTAAGATGCTATAACTGTATATTTTATATTACAGGAAAATTTGAAAGAATTTTTATGGCTCTTAAACGGTTTTACTGTTTAAAGCGACTCTTTTTGTCATTCCTGCGAAGACAGGAATCTTTAAAGCACGAGAATCAATACTGTAGTATATAACATTTTTTAACTGTCATATAAAATTATTTAAATTAAAACTTAATTTATAGTTTCTTAACTTCATTATTATGAACAGATCTAAATTCCTGATTTTCTCTCTGGCATTCATTGCCGTTTTAGCTTCCGGATTCATTTTCGGACATTTCATATTCAAAAACAGTGAAGCTACCGAGCTTAAGCCCGAAAATATCAGCAGGGAACGTATCTCACAAGATATCACTGATTCCCGCGAAAATGCTATCACACGCACTGTCAGCGAGGTTTCAAAAGCTGTGGTTGGTATAAGCGTCACTGAAGTCCGTGAATACCGCGACCCGTTCGGCGATGACCCGTTTTTCAGGCAATTCTTCGGGGACCGTTCCTACAAACAGGAAGTTCAGGGACTCGGCTCCGGCTTCCTCATTTCTGATGACGGCTATATTATTACTAATGATCACGTCGTCGGGAACGCCACAAAAGTCGTGGTATCTATGACAAACGGTGAGCACCTTGATGCTGAGATAGTGGGCAAGGATTCCTACAGCGATATTGCCGTACTTAAAGTTAACAAAACAGGTTTACCCTATATTAAGCTGGGCAACAGCGATGATGTAATTATTGGGGAGTGGGTTGTTGCATTCGGAAATCCGTTTGGATTGTTCGAAGTGAATCAGAAGCCAACGGTTACCGTTGGCGTTGTGAGCGCAATGGGTATGAAGCTTAACTCAGGGCAGAACAGGTTCTACCGCAATATGATACAGACCGATGCGCCTATCAATTCCGGTAACAGCGGGGGACCGCTGGTAAACAGCATAGGCGAAGTTATCGGAATGAATACGCTCATTTACACCGGTAACTCAATGGCCGGAGGAAACATCGGCCTTGGTTTCGCTATACCTATGAACAAAGTTAAAATGATTGTTGACCGCATAAAAAAGGATGGCAAGATAGAACGTAACTACGATATCGGGCTAAGGCTGCAGACAGTTGATAAGAACATTGCGCAGTATTTCAAGCTCAACAATGTTCAGGGTGCTATAGTTGTGAATATTGAGCAGGGCAGTATGGCTGCCAAAGAAGGCATTCTGCCTGAGGATATTATTCTTTCAGTGAACGGAGAGAAGATAGGCAGCGATGCTGATTTCTGGGGTATCGTACTTGATATGAATATCGGCGAGAAAATTAAACTAAAGATCCTCCGCAAAGGCGATGAGATCGAAAAAGAATTCGAACTGAAAGTAAAGTAACTTGCTTTTAATCAAAGCATCCGTTCATCAAAAACTCCCCTCCTTCCTCAAGGAGGGGAAGAGATAAATTTCCGGCAGGAAATTTATCGAGGGGTGGTTTCAGCCTCACCAAATCCAAGTCAAACGAGGATGTTAGGCATAGCTTGTCTGACCATATCTTTTGTAGGCGTAGTGGCTTGCCCGACGCCTTTTTATCTTCTGAAAACTATGCGAAGACAATACTACTATCTATATTTTCTGTAGTCGAAGCCTTTTTTTACTCCTATGGAGCAGGCTTCGTTACTAATCTATCCCAACGCCCATAAAAAAAGGCAGGTTAGTTAACCTGCCTTTTTTAGCTTCCCAAACCGGAGTTTGGGAAGCAGATAAATAATCTCAAACATGTTGCTACTTCGTCAATATCATCTTCTTAACTTCTGAATATCTTTCAGTTTCAAGCTTGTAAAAATATATACCGCTTGTCAGATTCGCATACTTGGAAGCGTCAAATGTAACCGTATAAGTACCTTTTTGCTGATTTGCGTCAACAAGCGTTGCAATTTCCTTGCCAATCAGATCAAACACTTTCAGCTTAACGTAAGATGCGTCAAACAATTCATACGAAATATTTGTTGTTGGGTTAAACGGATTTGGTGTGTTCTGCTCAACCTTAAAATTCTTAATCCCGGTAATACCTATCTTAAGCTCATCAGCTTCAAATACTACCTGGCCGTTGGATGCGAATCCTTTTAACTTATAAAAATAAACTCCGTCTCGTTCGGGTTCATCTTCATAATCATACATATATACAACGCCACCATCATTGTTGGCCGCCTTTTCAAAGTAATCATCCTTCGAAATCCTGTCATCGCTTACTTTTTTGTAATCTTTCTTCTTGGGGTCAAGTCTGTACACTTCAAAGTATGAAATGCTCTTGGGATTGAGTACCCGCCAGTTAACATAAACAGTCTTGTCTTTAATCTTAGCGGAAAATACCGTAAGCGCGTCTGCGGAATCAGTTACTTCCGATGTTGTTTCATCACCTTCAGGCAATAAAATGTTGTTATCTCCTGTGAGTGTTTTTGTGCCGGTGAAAAATATTATTAAGAGAGCTGCAATCAGTAAGTTTTTACTCATACATTCTCGTGTAAAAATTCCAATCTCTTCTTTAAGCGGCGTTCGCTCATAAGAAGCTTATCTTTGCCGAATATCGCCTCTTCCTGTGATGTGAAAGAAAGCACATATTCATCGCTCATAACAATTGCCTCTTCAGGGCAGACCTCCTCGCAGAAACCGCAGAATATGCAGCGAAGCATATTTATCTCGAATTTCTCGGGGAATCTTTCCTTCTCAAGCGTAGGCACTTCATTAGCCTGCACTTCAATTGCTAAAGCGGGGCAGACCCTGGAACACAAGCCGCATGCAACACATCTTTCAATGCCGTTTTCCGCTCTAACCAGCACGGGCCTTCCGCGGAAGGCTGTTGGCGGTGTCCATTTTTCTTCGGGATACTGCCGTGTAACCTTCGGCTTGAACATATTCTTAAATGTAAGCCAAAGCCCGCCAACTATCTGCGGGATGTATGTCTTTTCAAAAACCGTTAGATCCTTACTTCTTACCTGTTGTATATCTGCCATAATTTTCTATTCCCTGTTAACCCCTTTGGGGCGAAGGCGGGAATCTCAATTGTCGATCTTTACTATATCTTTATAAATGTTTGATACTGTTATTTAAAACAAAATAATCTGCAATCTGTTCCAATAATCAATTCAACTGCACACAAATTCACATGTTAACATTCTAACCAACTTACCAACTCAACCACTTACCAACTCAACCTACTCACCAACTCAACTATTTAACCAGCACCATCTTCTTAACATCAACGTAATCGCCTGATCTTAAGCTGTAATAATACATACCGCTTGAAAGTCCTTTTGCGCTGAAATCAGCCTGGTATTCACCGGCAGTTAACTGCCCGTTTACCAGTATTGCAACTTCTCTGCCAAGCATATCAAACACTCTGAGTGAAACATAATCACCTTTTGGTATTGAGAAGTTTATTTTTGTATTCGGGTTAAACGGATTCGGATAATTTTGAGATAAGCTGAATTCCTTAGCAACGCTGCTGATGTTTGTTATACCAATAGGGAATGAAGTCACCCCAAATGTTACATCGCCACTATTCTGCCCTGGATTTGAAACTCTCTCAACTCTCCATGTTGATGTCCCTGCTCCACTGTTACCGGGTAATTTTGAATAATAAATATATATTGTAGAATTGCCCGGGGGGTAGTCTGCAATTGCAGTATCTACACCTGTACCGTAGCATAAATTGATATCACAAATTCCAACACCTTCCCATGTGCCGGGAATGTTTGAAGATATTAAAATAACTCTGAATTCCTCAGTTGTGCCATATGGATTATTAATTGTTGCATGTGATTTTGCTTCTACGGAATCCTCATGAAACGGAACCCATTCCGGATCAGTTCTTGTGAAACCGGGATTCTGTGCAAATAAATTGAAAGATGCTGCTGCAAAAACCAAAAGCGTTAAAAAGTATTTTTTCATTTTTTATGTTATATTTTCAACAAATTTATATGAATTCTAATCCAAAATCAACTTAAATAACAGGCTATTTTAGCTAACGTAAAATACTATTTTTGCTAAATTAATGAAAATTTAGGCTGATATTTGGCTTAATAAACCCTTTTATCCTTCATTTGCGACCAATATTCAAATACTTCAACACATTCTTTCTTCATAAAGTCACCAATAATCTCAACATTGCTCAATCCCATTTCTTTAAGCATGTGGTTTGATACTTTCAGCTCATTAAATCCAAACCGCTCCGCATCTGCTATATCTGCCCCGTAGAATATTTTATCTATCCTCGCCCAGTGTATCGCTGTAAAGCACATTGGACAAGGCTCACAGGTTGAATATATGGTGCAGCCGCTGAGATCAATATTACCAATATGTTTACAGGCATTACGGATAGCGTGAATTTCACCGTGAGCGGTAATATCTGTGCTTGCCCATACGATGTTGTGGTCGCAGGCAATCACTTCATCGCCCCTTACAATGCATGCAGCAAACGGGGTCTGACCCGCATCAACGCCTTCGCGGCATTTATCAATTGCCATCTGCATGTACTTTTCGTCTCTTGTCATAATTTGTTATGATTAATATACAAAAATACGAAGAAATGATTAAACATTCAGTTTCAATGCATGTCATACCCCGGCCCGACGCATGTCATACCCCTGCCTGCTGCAGGCAGGCGCACAGGCGGGAATATCAGGCAGCAATCCAGTACAGACGTGCCGCCCTGACTGGCTTGACAGTTGGCACGTCTCAAAGTTGAGTGGCTCCCTCCCCTTCGGTGTGGGTTGGGGTGAGGTTTGAAACTACATACCGTATTTTTATGTCATATAATTATACAATATACCTTATATTTACAGCGTCTATCAATATATGAATAACACACAATTTCCGTTTAAAACATCATTTTCACTGGATAAACTCATCGATTTCTGGCGAAAATCAGCAGAAAGTTCCGAAGAGTGCATTGGCACTGAATTCGCCCGAAGGCTTGTACATGATATTGAACAGGTTCCTGAACTAAACGGCTCAATTTCTGATTACTCTGTGCTGCATAAACACAAAGAACTGGTTGGTGCTCTGATGTCTGCTATTATTACTCCGGCTTACTGGAACACTAATCTGACTTCTGTCTGCCTTCCGTTGTTAAGTACCTCAATATATGCTACTCCCAAATTCAACGAACTCTTCGTTGATGATAGCGGAAACTTCACACACGATCTCAATGTTTCCAGGGAATATTTTGATATTGGAAAGATCATAACTGTTTACGCGACCATACTCAAACGTGTGTACAATGTAGATATGACGATAATCGTTCCGCTTATAAGAACGATAACGGATAAAGATACCGGCCTTGAAAGATTTTACAAAATGAATTTGGATGACCGGTTCATAGATGTTAACATAAACGGTACACTGCCCGAAATAAAACAGGAGCAGATCACACTTCTTTCGGAGAATATGTTTAATATTCAGCTGTGGAATGAGATCATTCCGCCTGATCTGATTGAATTCACAGGATTCCTTGTTGTAAATATGTTCGAAGTGACTGACCAGGAAGCGCTTTCAAAACTGAAATTCGATCTGCTTGATAAGAATATTCTCACTTCACCAAATGGTTTTTCTACCCTTGAAAAACGTATCAGAACAATGTTCCGCAACCCGGAATTAAGGCTTGGCATTGCTTCATTTACAGATGATAAAACCACCATCATGCGCAGCGGCACAAAAATAGGGGAGAGTTTTATTTTAAGTGAATCTTGCGCGGAAAATTGCACTGATTATGATGATTCAATTTATGAAAAAGCCGTTAACAGCGGCGAACCGCAGATAATTTATGATCTTAACATTCTGCCGAACTGCACCAAGGTTGAAAAAGAGATACGCAAAATGGGCATCCGTAACCTTATGATCGCTCCGCTTGTATTCGAAGGTAAAACAATTGGCGTCATGGAGCTCGGCTCTCCAAAAGCCGGTTCGCTTAATTCCATAAACGCGCTGAAACTGATCGAGATCCTTCCGCTCTTCTCGCTTGCGCTTAAACGCAGCCTCGAAGATATAGAAAACCGCATTCAGGCTATCATTAAAGAAAAATGTACGGCAGTGCACCCCGCTGTGGAGTGGCGTTTCCGTAAAGCGGCTATGAACCTGATTGAAAAGGAATCTTCCGATGAGTTCGCCAACATGGAAGATATTATCTTTAAAGATGTTTACCCGCTTTACGCGCTTTCTGATATCAGGAATTCTTCTGCAACTCGCAATAAGGCTATTCAGAAAGATCTCAGGGATAATTTAAAACTTGCAAAGGAAATAATCTCTGCTGCATCATCTGTAAAATTAATGCCTGAGTTTGAGCATATTATTTACAAGATAGAAAAGCACATCTATTTACTTGAAGATGGTTTACAGACAGGTGATGAAGCCGCAGTCCAGGCATTCCTGAAAAAGGAGATCGAGCCGCTCTTTGATAGTATAACAAATTTAAGCAGCGATACGCGCTCCGCAATAGAGAGGTACAATAACGCTGTTGATAAAGAAATTGGGCTTGTTTATCGCAAACGCAAGGAATATGACCACAGCGTAAAAACACTGAACGAAAATATCGCTTCTATTGTTGATGATGAAGAAGCATATGCGCAAACTATTTTTCCGCATTACTTTGAAAAATATAAAACTGATGGCGTTGAATATACTATGTATATCGGCGATTCAATTTCGGAAAAGGGCAGTTTTCACCCGGTTTATCTCAAAAACCTGAGATTATGGCAGTTTATACTCATGTGCCGGGTCGCGGCTATGGCTGAAAAAGTCAAACCAATGCTCAAAATTCAGCTTGAGCTCGCGCATCTTGTGCTTGTGCAGAATACTCCTCTGGCTATAAGGTTTCACCATGACCAGAAAAAATTCGATGTTGACGGCACATATAATGTGCATTATGAAATAATGAAGAAACGAATTGATAAAGCTGAGATCCGCGGAAAAGAAGAACGCCTCACACAGCCTGGCAAAATAGCTGTCGTCTATTCGCAGCAATCCGAAGCAAATGAGTATGTGCAGTATATTGAATACCTCCAGGCAAAAGGATTCCTTAAAAAAGAAGTAGAGCACCTGGAACTTGAGGACCTGCAGGGAGTATATGGATTAAGGGCTATAAGAGTTACAGTTGATCTTGAATCCAAAGTTTATGATTCCGCTTTAAAAAGCGATTTAAACGGGAAAAGTGATTTAAACTTGAAAAGTGATCTAAACGTGAAAAGTGATTTTAAAGAATTTATAAAAGTATAGGTTTTAAAAATAAATGACATTCTGGAAAAAATTTTTATTGGGCATTGCTGGGCTGTTCATCGCGTTTCTGCTGATGAACTTCATTGTAATGCCATGGTACGTAAGACACGATACGCTTGTTAAGGTACCGGGTGTTGTGGGCCTATCTTTTGATGAAGCAAAAAAGCAGCTTGATGAAGCCGGGCTCGAGGGCCTGCAGGGTGATATCAGGTATGACCCTGCAAAACCCATTGGAACTGTTGTTGATCAGAATCCGCCGGCGGACCAAACCGTTAAAGATGGCAGAAGGATATATCTTATCATAAGCGGAGGTGAGCAGCTTTATGATGTACCTAACCTTGTGGGCAGAACGCTGCGCGAAGCTAAGTTCATGCTGAATCAGCGCAATTTGGATGCCCAGGAAGTTGAATACAAGCCTTCGGCGCAATACCCTACGGGCATTGTCCTTGGACAAATTGAGAACGCAGGCTCCAAAGTAAAAAAAGGTACTCGAATAGGAGTCATTGTGTCAACCGGAATGGATGCCGGGGATATCAAGGTACCCGATCTTACCGGCAAGAACATAGAAGAAGCCAAAAAGCTTCTTGCTGTTAATAAGCTCACTATTGGCAAGATCAACTATCAGCCTTCTGCCAATGTACCGCTGAACTCTGTCATAGATCAGTATCCCAAAGCAAACACTATGGCAAAAGAAAACCAGAAGATAGATGTTTTTGTTAACCGCGAAAATAAAAAGAAAATAGTTATCGAAGGTGAAGAGGACGGTATTAAGGAATCTGAACAGGAAGTTAAGCCTGATGACGGCGAATTTAAAGATGATTCCAGAAAAGATGATAAGAAAAAGGATGATGTGAAGTCCAAACCTACCGATAAAGATAAAAAGGGTGATGTTAAAACGAAACCCACAGATAAAAAAGACGAGAAGAAAACCACTCCTCAGCCTAAAAATGAAAAGGATAAAGATAAAAAGGACGGTACAAAGAAAAATAATGAAGGTACCAATTTCTGATAATTTTAGATATAACATGTAAACTATGAAACTTATAGCTCCATCTGTGCTTTCTGCGGATTTTTCTCAGATAGCTTCCCAAATTGAAATGATAACCGATGCAGGAGCTGACCTCCTGCATCTTGATGTTATGGACGGGCACTTTGTGCCCAATATTACATTCGGTCCCAAAATGGTCGCCGATATTCGCAAGCTCACTAAACTCACCCTTGATGTACACCTGATGATAAGTGAACCCGAAAAATATGTCAATGAATTCGCAAAAGCAGGGGCTGACTGGATAAGCGTTCATCATGAAGCTTCAAAACACCTCAACAGGCTTGTTAACCAAATAAAAGACACTGGCGCAAAAGCAGGTGTTGTGCTTAATCCCGCGACTTCTGTTGATGTGCTCGAGGAAATTCTGCCTTACGCTGATTTTATTCTCCTTATGTCGGTAAACCCCGGCTTCGGAGGCCAGAAGTTCATTACAACATCAACCGCTAAAGCTAAAAAGCTTTCAGCTATGATCAAAGAACAAAACACAAAGACATTCATAGAAATGGATGGCGGTATTGGCATTGAAAATATCAAAATGCTGAGCGATGCCGGAGTAAATGTTTTTGTTGCCGGGAATGCTGTTTTCGGCTCTGCTGATCCCGCAGAAACAATTACCAAAATGAAAAAACTGATTGCTTAAACAGATTTGAAACTAAGATCAATTATATGAGACCCGCATTTACATTCTCTGAAATAAGGGAAGCTGAAAAAGTAATAATAGAAAAAGAGGGAATACCCTCTTTAATTTTAATGGAAAATGCGGGGAAAAATTCATTTGATGTGATTTCATCAATTTACCCTGATCTCGGTGAAAGAACCATTTTCATTGTTTGCGGCAAAGGGAATAATGCAGGCGATGGCTATGTTGCCGCACGCAATTTTCTGATAAATTCTATACCTGTTGAGATTTTTAATTTATCCGGTCAGAGTGAACTCAAAGGCGACGCTTTGGTCAATTATGATATCCTCGCAAAGCTTTCTTCAAAGCTTTGCATTATGCACACCATCACCGGGGGTGATCCCGATATACTTTACAGCTCACTTAACAATGTTAAAGGAAAAGCATTAATAATTGATGCCATTCTTGGAAGCGGTATTAAAGGCAGTGTCACTGGACTCTACGAAAAAATTATTGATCAGATAAATTCAGTTAAACATAAAAATTTTAAGATCGATGTGGTCTCTTTGGATGTGCCAAGCGGGCTTGGCGAAGGTAATACCGAAGGCGCTGTTATTGACGCCTGTCATACAATAACAATGGGCGCAATTAAGACAGATCTTTTGTTTGGGAAAGGTAAAGAAAACTCAGGCAAAGTTTATGTGGTCCCAATCGGTATAACCAATGATTTGTTTGAACGGGTTAATACTTACAACAAGTTCTTAATAGAAGAATACGATGTTAAAAAACTGATTCCTAAACGAAAAAAAACTTCCTATAAATACTCTAATGGTAAAACTTTGATCATAGGCGGTTCAAAGGGATTATCGGGCGCGGTAATAATGAGCTCACTTGCCGCATTAAAATGCGGCTCTGGAGCGGTGCTTGCAGCTTTCCCGCACTCCATAAGCGCGCACTTCAGCCGCAAACTTGCTGAAGTGATAAAGACCGAATTGAATGAAACCACCGATGGCTCAATTGCCGGTGATTCATTCAGCAGTATCCAGAAGCAAATAGATAAAGCCGATGCAGTACTTATCGGTCCCGGCTTATCATTGAATCCTGAAACCGCAAATTTCCTGTATGATGTGATCACAAATTCCATGAAACCGCTTGTTATAGACGCGGATGCATTAACCCTGCTTGCCGGAAATCTGGGAATACTAAACGAAAGGAAAGGCGGCAGTGAAGTAATTCTTACTCCGCATATAGGTGAGTTTGCAAAGCTCACAGGCAAAACCCCTGAAGAAATAAATGCTGATAGATTTGAACTCACAAAGCAGTTTGCAAAGGAATTTAACGTCAATGTAGTTCTCAAATCAGAAACAACAATAAGCTGTTCAAGCGATGGCGAAATATTCATAAATGATTCAGGCAATGAGCAGCTTGGCTCAGCAGGCTCAGGAGATGTTCTTTCGGGTATAATAACATCACTGCTTGCGCAAACCGGAAACGCGAGAACTGCTATGATTTGCGGCAATTATATCCACGGCATGCTTGCCGATATGTATTTTGATAAGTATGGCAACAAACAATCAGCTTCGCAGCAGGATCTGATCAAGTTCATTCCCAATGTAATTACAGAGTTATTGAATTGATCCTGTTGTAGCAAACATTCCCAAACAGGAGTTTGGGAATGAGTATTAAACAACAAACAGCTTCGCAGCAGGATCTGATCAAGTTCATTCCCGCTGTATTTACCGGGATACTGAACATTTGCAAGGAGTGAGGGATAAAATTTTGCGAGCGAAGCGCTTGCCTGCCTTTGGCATGGAAGCAATCTCATCAATAGTGCAACAAACATTCCCAAACAGGAGTTTGGGAATGAGTATTAAAAAACAGTCACAATTTTTGAAAGCCTTTTATCATGAGTAGCCACGACCTTTAGGTCGTGGGTAAATGAGGGAAAAAAAATATGGGGCTTTAGCCCCGGTATTGATGTTCAAAATTCAACCAAATACATCTGAAAAAATTTCTTAAATATCACTTCCCGTTCATTTTATGGGCATTGATAATATTCATACAATCAAGTTTCCCGGCTGTTGAGCTTCCCAAAGTGGAGCTTTTCAGCTTTGATAAACTCGTGCACGCCGGTGTATTCGGTTTGCTTGCGGCTTTAGGATATTTGTCATTCATTAATCTGAATCCCGAAAGTACATTCACAAGATCGCCGTATGTATGGAGCGCAGTTGTTTGCATACTTTACGGCGCCTCAGATGAAATTCACCAGTATTTTGTGCCAAACCGCTCATCTGAAGTTCTTGATTGGGTAGCCGACGTGATTGGCATATTGATAATGCTGCTGGTTATAAGATATTTTCTTTCTAAAAGATACAAAATGTTCAGGAAGAGTTTAGCCTGAATGCATCGCCGCTAACCGGTTTTTAACACTGAATTTGCTTAATTTTTGTACTGAATCTGGTTCTATAAACGAGTTTTAATTACTCCATTTTAAATTGATTATCTTAACAAATATGAGTATTTTTGTAAATATGGGGACATTTAAGAATGTTCTTTAAAGTTCTTTCTCAGGATAGCAATTCTAAAGCAAGAGTTTCGGAAATTACTACCTCACATGGTACTTTTCAGACTCCTATTTTTATGCCCGTTGGCACACAGGCAACCGTTAAAGCTATTGAGCAGCGCGAGCTTGTGGAAATTGGAGCAAAGATCATTTTAGGTAATACTTACCATCTTTATTTAAGGCCCGGAACCGATGTTTTAAATAAAGCCGGGGGACTGCATAAATTCATGAACTGGAACAAGCCGATACTTACTGATAGCGGCGGGTTTCAGGTTTTTAGTTTATCAGCCTTAAGGAAAATTTCTGCCGAAGGCGCCGAATTCAAATCGCATTTGGATGGAAGCTCTCACATGTTCACACCCGAAAAAGTTGTGAACATACAGCGCGAAATAGGCAGTGATATAATGATGGTGCTTGATGAATGCCTCGAAAATCCGGCGGAATATTCCAAAGTTGAAAGTTCAGTTAAGCTAACATCAGGCTGGGCTAAAAGAAGCCGTGATGAATTTTTAAATACAGCACCGCTTTACGGACATGATCAGTTTCAATTCGGTATTATCCAGGGTTCAGTTTACAATGAGCTTCGAAAACGCTCCGCGTTGGATCTTGCTGAAATGAATTTTGACGGCTACGCCATAGGAGGTCTTGCAGTAGGCGAAGAAAATTCAGTAATGTACGATGTGGTTGAATTTACCGAACAGTTCATGCCTCGAGATAAACCCAGGTATTTAATGGGCGTAGGTACACCCGAAGATCTGCTGAACGCTATTGAGCGCGGTGTTGATATGTTTGATTGTGTTATGCCAACGCGCAACGCGAGGAATGCGACAATGTTCACTTCGAGGGGTAAGTTAAGGCTGCGGAACCTGGATAACAAATTCAATTTTGGTGTGATAGATGATGAGGTCTCAAGCTATACATCCGATAATTTTACGCCTTCATACTTAAGGCACCTTTTTATGTGCGATGAAATGCTGGCAGCGCAGCTTACTACTATTCACAACTTAAGGTTCTACCTGCACCTGGTTGAGCGGGCAAGGGAAGCTATCTTAAACAACAGTTTCACGGAATTCAAAAGAAGTTTTTTAGAAAAATATAATTCAGGAATTAAATCAGTTTAAAAAAAGTTTAATAATTCAGTAAAGTAAGGAAGGTATATTAAATTGACACATTTATTTATAATATTACAGGCTCAGTCAGATGGCATTGCAAGTCTTGTAAGCTCATTGCTGCCGTTCATTCTTATCATTGCGGTATTTTATTTTTTAATATTAAGACCCCAGCAGAAACGCCAGAAGGAAAGAGCGAAACTGCTCGAGGGCGTTAAAAAAGGCGATAAGATCATTACCTCCGGCGGTATCCACGGTACAGTTGAAGGCGTTGAAGATGATTCTGTGCTTGTCAAAATTGCCGATAACGTAAAGGTTAAAATGGATAAAGCCGCCATTGGAACAATTGTTGGCTTAACCGATCAGGGCAAGAAGTAACATATTTTATCCTTAATTACAAGGAAACCAATTGTGGCGTTTTATAAATGATCGCCACATTTTATTTATGAAACTAAAGAAATTGAAAATTAAGAGCGCGGAAAAGTTTAAATTCAGTTCTATCGAATCTGCTATTGCTGATTTTAAAAAAGGTAAATGCGTTATTGTTGTTGATGATGAAGACCGTGAAAACGAGGGTGACCTCATTTACTCCGCGGAAAAATCAACACCGGAGCTTGTGAATTTTCTTATCAAATATACCAGCGGCGTAATCTGTGTTTCCATAGAAGACCGCAGACTTAAGGAACTTAAGCTGGATATGATGACAAATCATAATACGGCGCTGCATGAAACTGCATTTACTATAAGCGTTGATTATGTTCACGGTACCTCAACCGGGATATCTGCTTCTGACAGGAACAGAACGATCTTGGCACTGGTGAACAAAAACACCAAACCCGAAGACCTGGGCAGACCCGGACACGTTTTTCCGCTGAGAGCTTTCCCCGGTGGCGTATTAAGGCGTGCGGGTCACACAGAGGCCGCTGTTGATCTCGCTAGACTTGCGGGACACTACCCGGCAGGTGTACTTTGCGAGATCATCAAAAAAGATGGTGAAATGGCAAGGGTTCCGCAGCTTTCCGAGCTTGCTAAAAAACACAAGCTCAAGATAATCACCATTAAAGATCTCATTAATTACAGGCTTGAGCGCGAAGTGCTTATCGAAAAGCTTGTAGATGTGAACCTGCCCACAAAACACGGGGCATTCAAACTTCATATGTTCAAGAATCTTCTTGATAACAAAGAGCATCTTGCGCTGGTTAAAGGTGAAATTGATCCCAAAAAGCCGATACTTGTCCGTGTGCATTCGGAATGTTTAACCGGTGATCTGCTCGGTTCACTCAGGTGCGATTGCCAGGACCAGCTTGTGAAATCACTAAAGATCATTGAGCACGAAAAGAACGGCATCCTTCTTTACATGCGGCAGGAAGGACGAGGCATAGGGCTTGCCAATAAACTGAAAGCGTATAAGCTGCAGGATGAAGGCGCTGATACCGTTGAAGCCAACGAAGCGCTTGGATTCAAAGCCGATCTTCGTGATTACGGAATTGGCGCGCAGATATTAAGGAACCTTGGAGTGAAAAAAATGATTCTATTAACCAATAACCCCAAGAAAGTTGTTGGCTTAAAAGGGTACGGACTCGAAATAGTTAAACGTATCCCAATTGAAATTCCCGCGAATTCTGTAAACGAAAAATATTTAAAAACCAAAAGAGATAAATTGGGACATCTACTGTTAATCAACAAAAATCAGGAGAATTAAATTATTATGGATTCAAACAACAAAGGATTTGTTTACCTAACAAAGGACAGGCTTCATGAACTCGAAACCGAGCTTAACGACCTGAAGCAAAGAGGCAGAAAAGATATTGCCGAAAAGATCGCTGAAGCAAGAGCTCACGGCGATCTCAGTGAAAACGCTGAATACGATGCTGCCAAGCATCAGCAGGAGCAGCTTGAAATGCGTATAGCAAAGTTCGAAGAAACGCTCTCAAGAGTAAAGATCATTTCAGCTGATGAACTGCCGAATGATAAAATTTACATTCTCCATAACGTTAAGCTTAAGGACCTTAAGACAAAGGAAGAATTTACATATAAACTGGTTTCACCTGAAGAAGCTGATCTTGAGCAGGATAAGATCTCTGTAACTTCACCTATTGGCAAATCGCTGCTGGGCAAAAAGAAAAATGAAGAAGTAGAGATAATCGTTCCGGCGGGAAAGCTGAAATACAAAATTGTTGATTTTACTAAGTAACAGCCTGAAACAAAAAAATGGATAAAGATAAAAGAACTCTTTTAAAGGTCGGGATGACGGTTGTCGTTTCCATAATCATTCTGTTGTGGGGTATTGCATTTTTAAAAGATCTTAAATTCGGCCTCGAAACAAACGAGCTTGTAGTTTATTTTTCTGATGTGAACGGATTGAAAGAAGGTGACCCTGTCAGCGTTAACGGTGTTACTAAAGGGAAGATCACCGGCATTGAATTGGCGCCCGGGGATTCCGTAAAAGTGGATTTCTCACTTTCTAAAGAAGTTACCCTCAGGAAAGATTACGATGTATCTGTAGCCATGATAGAACTCATGAGCGGCAAGCAGATATACATTAAGCCCGGGGTTTCAAAAGAAGCCGCAGATATTACAAAACCGCTTGTTGGCGCTAAAACAAATGATATTGTTGGCTTAATTGGCACAATGAATGAAGTTGGCGCTGATGTTAAGCTTATAACAAGAAGGCTTGATACAGCAATGACCAAAATGACTGTCACAGTTGATAACATAAATTCAATTGTTGGCGATGACGGTCTGAAATCTAATATTAAGGGAGCCGCAAGCAATTTTAATCTTGCATCAAGGAATCTGAACCTGATGCTTGCTGATACAAGGAACAGTATCAACTCGTTGACTCTTAAACTGAACAGCATCGCAACCAATGTTGATAATACTGTAACCGATACAAAGCCTGAAATTAAACAGACAATGGATGATGTAAGGCTTCTCACCGGAAGGCTGGACTCGCTTACCGTTAACCTGAATAATCTTGTCCTCGGAGTGAATGATTCCAATTCTACGGTCGGAAAGCTGCTTACTGAGGATGAAATGTACGAAAATATAAATAAAGCTTTGCTTAATATTAACAAGCTGGTCAAAAAAATAGAAAAAGACGGCATCAGGCTTAAGCTGTTCTAAATAAAAAATTGTAACCAAAAAAAATTCACGTTATATGCTCAAAAAAAACCTGGGTTTTATTGTTACAGCCGGTCTCATTGCTTTATTCCTATACTATGCTTCTCAATTCAATAATCCCTTAAACGGATCACAAAAAAAGAAAAGTGATATTAACTATTCTTCAGATGTAACGGGCACAAACGGAATGGTAGTTTCCGCAAGCCGCTATGCTTCTGAAGTGGGTGTGAACATTCTGCAAAGCGGCGGTAACGCCGTTGACGCGGCAGTTGCTATGGGCTTTGCGCTAACTGTTACTTATCCCCAGGCAGGCAATATAGGCGGCGGGGGATTCATGGTCATAAAAACCAAAGATAAAATTACCACAATTGATTACCGCGAAAAAGCGCCTGCGGCATCAACCCGCAATATGTTCCTTGATGATAAAGGAAATTTTCTCCCTGAAAAAAGTCAGGTAGGCCATCTTTCTGCAGGTGTACCCGGCTCAGTTGCTGGTATGCTCTACGCTCTGCAGAAATACGGCTCTATGACCCGCGAAGATGTTCTTGCGCAATCAATTAAACTCGCCGAAGACGGCTTTGAAATGGAAGACCGCCTGGCGGAATCTCTCAATTCAGATTTTGATCTGTTTAATGAATTTCCTTCTTCACGCAAGATTTTTACTAAAGGTGGAGCGAAGTTTAAAGCCGGTGAGAAATTTATTCAAAAAGATCTTGCCAATACACTTAAACTTATAAGTATTCACGGAAGGGATGGCTTCTATGCCGGCATTACCGCTGATCTGATAGTTAAAGAAATGCAGCAGGGCGCAGGCATCATAACAAAAGAAGACCTGCTTAACTACCAGCCTGTTGAACGGGAACCTGTTCACACAAATTATAAGGGCTACGATGTTTACTCAATGCCGCCGCCAAGCAGCGGGGGGATCGCGCTTATCCAGCTTCTCAATATGATCGAAAATGAAACCCTGCCAGATAGGAACGATGTTTACTATGGCATCAAAGAACAATCAAATTATTACCACACCGCCATTGAGAACATGAAGCGTGTTTATGCGGATAGAAGCGAGCATTTGGGTGATCCCGATTTCTGGAAAGTACCGGTGAGTGAGCTCACCAATAAAGATTATGCCAAAACCCGCAGAAATGAAATTGGCGAAAATTCAACCCCGGCTAATGAAATTAAACCCGGCGTGTTCGTTAAGGAATCTGACCAAACCACTCATTACAGCGTTATTGATAAAGATGGAAATATGGTCAGTGTTACCACTACACTAAATAATACCTATGGTTCAGGGGTTGTTGTTGATGGCGCGGGTTTCCTGCTAAATGATGAAATGGATGATTTCGCGTCAAAACCCGGTGAACCCAATATGTTCGGGCTTATCGGCAACGAAGCCAATGCTATTGTTCCCGGTAAACGTATGCTAAGTTCTATGACTCCCACCATAATCCTGAAAGATGGAGATCCTTTTCTTATTATTGGATCTCCCGGTGGCGGCAGGATCATAACTTCGGTTTATACTTCAATCGTAAATATTATCGATTTCAAAATGTCACTTGATTCCGCAATTGATAAACCGCGCTTCCATCATCAGTGGCAGCCGGAATATCTGCAATACGAAGCAGGGGCTGTAGATGATGAAGTTATGGCCAAGTTGAAAGAAAAAGGGCACCAGGTAAAACAGATATCAGATTATGGCAGAGTAGAAGGCATATTGGTTGACTGGAAAAATAAGGTTTATTACGGTCACAGTGACCGCCGCGGCTACGGCGCGGCTATAGGGTATTAATTAAAATCCTGAGCTTAGACTTCGCAGAGTCTCCCGAAGGGGACTCTGCAGAAAAAAATTATATATCAGATAAATGAGATCAAAATTAATTTTAATTTTTCTATTTTTAACAGTGCTGTTTTTCTCTTCCTGCTCAAGCCTTAAAGAGATAGAAAACTATGCAGGCGAGAATATTTCTATGGGAGTGGGCGGATTTGCCTCTGTTACTATGGAAGCCGATACTCACCAGGGGTATGATTGGGTAGTTTCTTCCAGCAGCAATTCATCAATTGCCAAATATGAAGGCAAAGAGAATAATTACGGAGAAAAGAATACGGATCTTACCAAACAGGTAATTAAATTTAAAGGATTGAAAAAAGGTAAAACTATTATTACTTTGAATTATGTTAAGCAGGGCGATATGCTTGCCAAAAAAACAAGAACTGTAAATATTACTGTTTACTAATAGCACAAATTTGAAATTTACGACTAAGACATTTATTGCATTCCTCTTCCTTTTCATATCACAGAGTGTATTCTGCTACAGCGATACTTCTTCTGTTAATGAACCGGGACAATATACCTTTATTCGACAGGATTACTTTGGTCTCAACGATGAATACGAAACTCCGTACTACATCTTTAAAGGTAAAAAAAACGGACCCGTAATGATCCTCGATGGGGGTATTCATGGTGATGAGATAGCTTCTTATATGGCATGCGATTCAATCGTAAAATACCTGAACCTCTATTCCGGTACGCTGATCGTTATTCCCAGAACCAACATAATAGCATGCAATCAAAATACCAGGCAGGTGAATTTTGATTTCAATCATGCATTTCCGGGTGATATAACCGCTGACCTGTTTGAATACAGGCTGGCTTATGAACTTATGTGGATAGTTGATTCAGTAAAACCTGATCTCATTATTAACCTTCACGAAGCAAGGACCAAATGGTCACCAAAAGCTCTAACTGACCCAGAAAAGGCCTATGGCCAGATCGTCATTTCCTGCCTGCAGCCGTTTGAGGAATTGCTCGTACGCTCTGTTGATAACATGAATAAACGCATTCCCGAAGGTGATTATCAATTTCACACGCATTATTATTCTTACCGCGATCACAGCTCACTGGATAACTTTGTTTCAAAGTTCAATATTAAATCATATACTGTCGAAACATACCGTGGATTCGATATCGACGCGCGCGTCAAACTGCAGCTTATAGCTGCGCTGCAATTTATGGAAGAAATAGGGCTGGAATTCAGTTTCCCTGCTCACTTAACAGCATTTCAATAAGCTTAATTGTTATGGCTTGGGGTAATTCAAATAATTTAATTTAATCAACATGAAAAAAATAATAAACGCATCTGCATTAATTTTTTTGATTGGTTTGGTAACAATTTCCTACTCACAGGAAAAGACTTACACTGAAACCAGCACAGAAATAGTAGCTTCTGTTGGCGAGAATTTCACAATTTCACTGGAATCAAACCAATCAACAGGCTATTCATGGTCTGTTGGTATGGTAAGTGATAATGCCCAGGTAGTAGTTGCAGGAATGGATTACGATCTGCCCGAAGGCTCTAAAACAGGGCAGGGGGGAGCCGAAGTGTGGCACTTAAAAGCTGTCGCTCCGGGTTCTGTAAAACTTATGTTCTATTACGCACGGTCATGGGAAAAAGATGCTCCCGCAAAAACAGTAACATTCAATGTTTCAATAAAGTAATAACAAAAAGCTTCCCAAACAAAAGTTTGGGAAGCAGTTATTTCAATCCTGTTTCCCAAACTCCAGTTTGGGAAACAATAGTACTTTACTCCACAGATGTCCCTTCAAACTCAATTCTTGTATCGTTTACACTTAATATTTCATTCAGCTCGTAAACATTCTTATAGCCGTATCCGTAAAGATTCAGGTATGTTGGAATGTTAAGAGCAAGCGTAATACCTTTATCACCGCCGCCTTTAATATCTATTTTAGGCATTGATATTTTTGTAGGGAAATATTCAATATCATCTATAAAATTGTTATTGCAGTAAATGAGTATTTTAGTATCGAATGAAGGAATTATCTCCGCAAGCGTTTCCTGTGTGAAATCTGAAAAATTGAGATTTACCGCTCCCTTAACGTGCTTACTGCTGTACATTGTATTTGATCTGGCGTCAAGAATTACCACATTTTCCTGCTTAGCAAGTTCAGTAAAATCTTCGATACTCAATAATCTTGCCTGCCTGTGCTCCTTTGCTTCAGCCATCAGCTTCTCGTAGTCTTCGAAGCTCACAAAAGGTGATTTTTCCTGTGCGCAGGCTGCAATTGCATAAAATGCAAATAGCACTAAAATTAAGTTGATTTTTCTCATTTTTTTAAAAATTTGATTGATATTAAGGGTTATAGTGTTTAACTTCTAAAATTGTTCCCGAAAATTTGTGCCTGCTATAAAAGTTAAATTCAATTTACCACTGGATATTTGAACTGGAATGCAGATAAATTCTTATATCTTGAATTTTCGCCTGGATAGCTTAATTGTAAAATGAATTCTGGAATCAAGCGCATTGAATACTTTCATAATCGTATCAAAGCGGGCGTTTGTCAGGTTATTTTCAAGTTTGGATATCTGTGATTTTTGCACACCTACAAGTTTACCTAATTGACCCTGTGTCAATTTCCGCTTACGTCTTGTCTGTTTGATAGCTTCACCAAGGAACTCGAGTTTTAACTCGTACTCAAAATCTTCCCTCCGTTTGGTTCCTCTTTTGCCGATAAATTTATCAGTCAATTCATCTAGGGTATATAATTCCAGTTTGCCTTTTTTATGCATAATTATTTTAAATTAAAATATTCTTTTCTTAAAGTTTCTGCATGTTCAATTTCTGCTTTGGGAGTTTTTGATGTCTTCTTAATTAAGCCGTGAGTATTTACCACAAGAATATTTTCCTTATTTGTTTTATCCCAAAATGCAAATAGTCTGTAGTAGGTTTTGTTGTAAATTGTCCTGAACTCCCATATGTCTTCGGTTAATTTTTTAAATAAACCGGGATCGTTAAATAACTGAGCTTTTCGAATATTAAATAGTATCTTATCTCTGGATTTTACATCTATCGATTCAAGAAAATCTTTAGCTTCTTTCAGGAAAAGTACATTAAACTTACTATTCATATAATTGTTATTTAAATATAAAAGTTTCCTTATGAAGAAACAAGTAAATTTCTCTTCAAGTTATAAAAAAGCCGGATAAAGAATATATCCGGCGTGAACTCCTGCTACCACAAATTCAATTATTATGCCACCTCAATCCCCAAAACTGCATCCTTAAGCCTGCCGTTAGGCTGTTTGTAGAACGGTACGCCAAGTACCTGGTAGCTCTTTACGTTAATATCGTAATTGATATTTCTCACAGTATCGCTTTTTTCAGCTTCTATTGAAAGGAATAAAAATTCTGCTATCTTTTTAGCGTCATCCTTGGAAAAATTAAATCCTGTAAGCTTTACATTATACTTCTGCGGTGAAGGTACCGCGTTCTTCAGAGTATAATTAACTCCAATGTTCTTTGCGGATTCTATAGGCATCCAGAATGCAGGCACATAAAATTTAACGTCGCCTTCGGTCTTATTGGCTCCGCCAAAAAGATTTGATATCCACCCGCCGGATGAATCGCGTGAGTGGATTCTTACATGCGCATCAACAAGCCAAAAGCCTTTATAAACCAGCTCGCCATCGCCCTTAACCAGGGGAGCGGCAAAGTTCACTTCCATTGGAACCAGCTCATCGTTTACAATTTCCCAGCCGTTTCCGCAGCTTGAGCAATATACGATGCTGTCATTCATTTCAACGGTTAGCCCGCTATCGCATGATTTGCATTTTACAGCTATTAATTTAAAATCTTCCATAACCTTCAATCCTGAGCGAAGCACCTGCCTGAACTGCCGTTACGGCAGGCAGGTTCTCATCAGTAGATCCTCAAATTTAAATTTATTTAATAAAAAATGTTTACCTGCAGCCTGCAGTTGCATTATCTCCTCAAGAAGCTCGAAGCAATACTCGCCACATCAACAACATTCATACCCGATGCCATGTTTTTTACAGTATTGCCGCCTTTGCCTCCAAGAAAACTCTTTTTTGGCGCGGCAACAATTCCTGTGCCTTCTTCTATTTCGCCGCCATATCTGAACTTCTTATAACCCCACATCATAATAATTATACCGAATATCAGTGCAAAGATATATACAACCAGCGCCGCTTTCGCGCTGTCACCATCTCCAATTATACCGAAAATTCCAAAGAAAGTAACAAGATATGTCCCAACCGCTGTTCCAAAAATACCCGCAACAGCGCGGTATAAATTATTACCCGGCGCCTTGCCGTAACATATCGTACCATCTTCGCCATCTACCACTACCTGGTAAGTTCTGCCTTTATATAAATATCTTACTACCCATAACGGGTAATATACTATAGATACATTAGGTCTGACAAGATCGTTATGCTGAAACGTGATCTGATCAACCTTAACGGAATTAACAGCCTCATTTACAAACTGTTCCTTAGCTATATCGGTCACTTCACGTTCAGATGAAATAATATTAAAAAGCATTCCCTCTGATTGCAGCTCTTCAAAATTTATGGGACGCATTTCATCGCCTGCAAGGTTTACCTTGCGCACGCCAAGCTCCGCGACATCACATGCCGCAAATGTCCTGTCAAACGGTTTCTGAATTTTGCGCTCAACATCAACATAATATGTAGTTGTCCTGCCGTTAACCGTTTGCGTGCGGCGCTCTTTTCCGAATACCCAGCCAATAACATCAGCTCTTACGCGCCAATAGGGTATGTAAACCAAAAACGCGTCATCAATCTTTGCGTCATTTTTCAGCCCGCGCGCCTTGGCAAGTCCCTTGCCAAGCCAATTGAACATATTCTGTATAGCTATATTCCGCTGTATCTTTCTCGGAACGTAATACTTAACAACGCCATCTACACCTTTTGTCAGCAAAAGAGTGCCGCAGTACTTGCAGTTGAAAGTTTTTACTCCTTCTCTTAAGTCAAGTTCTCCTGCGCAGGCGGGACACGTTATTCCTTTTAATACTTTTTCAGCCAATTTACAATAAAATTATAGATTCGATTATTATTTTTACTCATTTCCCCCCTCTCCTCTCAGGAGAGGGGATGGGGGTGAGGTTTTAATTTACACTTTCTTCGCTATCACATACGCCATCACTATCAGAGGTATTGATACAAGACCGTAAGCGAATATCTTAAAGAACTCCGCTGTAAGCAAAGCTTCTTCTATGTAGCTGCTGTTTAGTGCGAAACCTATTACGTAACACAATATACTGGTTATCACAAAAGCGGCAATGCTGAGTCCAAATAGAATTCTGAACGGTGCTTCGCTCTTTGCGGGATAGATATTTGAGTACACTTGTCCCGAGGAAGCTTCAACCAGCGCAGTGTAACTCTGCCCGCCAAAATTGTAATAAAACTGGTAGAACGGTATGTGAACCAGTGCGGCTTCTTTGACAATATCAAGGCTTACGCCGGAACCCTGCAGCCATGCCTGGGCTGAATCATACAGCACATCCGGCTTTACGATCTCATGGTCATTGTGGATATTTTTATCATAGAACTTAAGTGCACCGGCAGGTATCTGCAGCTTCTTTATCTCAGAAACGGATGTGCTTGCCGCAGGCTGCAGAAATATCTTGTCACCTGAGCCGTCCTTGGTCTTAAAGTACCACACAGGGAAGTAATAGAACTCAGTCTTTACTATCTGCGCTTTCTGGTCAAGATCTTTAACAGTATGATTACCCGACATCCAGCGTTTTAAATTGCCTTCTGCCTCATTGGGTTTGAAGTTTGAATGTATAAGGTAATGGAATACTACTTTTCTTTTATCTAAAAATAAAGCCGATGCGCAAAAAGGACACTCTATGAAAGTTTCATCCTGTTGTACTGTAACATCAGCTCCGCATTGTGTACATTTTATTTGCATTTTTTCAACTCTGAGCGCAGCGTCTGCCTTATAGTGCTATGCACGAGAAGGAAGAGTCTCTTCGCTATTAATGTAATACTTTAATAAAAAAATGAATTGACACGACCTCTTGACTGCCACTGCAGTTTAGGTCGTGGATACTAGAACCAAAAAATAACCGGGGCTTTCTCCGAAGGAGTGCCTTTGGCAAGCCCAAGTTTAACATCAAATATCTAAAATAATGAAAGTTCTGAATAATAGAAATGATTTCTTTATTCTTAAAACACAGTAGCACAGAAATTTGCTTGACCTTTAGGTCTGTCTGTGTATAATAAAATTAAGAAGGACAGACAAAAATGTCTGTCCCACTATTAATTTGTTCTTACAGTTTCGAAAGCAGATCTTTTTTCTTTGTATCAAATTCCTCCTGGGTCAGCGCGCCTGCATCCTTAAGCTTTGCGAGCTTTTCTATGGTTGCAAGTACATCATCCTGTGACTGCTGAACAGGTGCCTGCTGGTTGTTCTGCTGCTGGTTCTGTGGATTCTGCTGATTCTGCTGCATGGAACCCATCATCATGTTAGCCATTGTCATACCGGCTCCCAAGCCAACACCTAAACCTGCTGTGCCGCCTGCGCCTTCATTTTCCGCCGCTTTTTCCATTGCCATAGCGGTCTTGAATTTCATATAGTTATCCAGATTTCCGATAGCGCCCATTGAGCTTCTTTCGTTGATCTTTTCCTGTACTTCATCCGGCGGAACTATACCTACTATTATTAGATCCGTCAGCTCAATACCCATTGCATTGAAGAAATCTGTGACTTCTGCCTTTATGCCGGTCTCTATCTGCGGATAGTATTGGCCCAGATCAAATACTGTTTTCAGATTCTTGCCGAGTACTGTATTTAATTTAGATACAATTGAATCCCTTAAGTAATCTTCAATCTCATTTGTGGTATATTTACCCTGTGTACCGACTATTTCATTAATAAAAAGCTGGGGATCCTTAACCCTCATTGAGAATTTACCCGAAGCCCTCAACTGAACGAATGATAATTCAGTATCGCGGAAGTTAATGGGTGATTTGGTTCCCCATTTAAGATCAATGAATTTCTTCATTGATACATAATATACCTGCGCCTGGAACGGTGAGTTAAACCCGAATGGCAGTGAAAGCAGTTTAGTTAAGAATGGAATGTTAGCCGTTGTTAATGTATGGCGGCCCGCGCTGAATACATCAAGCGCTTTTCCGTCTTTGTAAAATACCGCTGCCTGCGTATCCTGCACAATAAGCTGCGCGCCCATTTTAATATCTGTGGAACCGGCCTGCGGTTCGCGGTGAACCAGCTCTTTGCCTGATTCATCAAAAAATTGGATTATCTCTAATGCATTACCCATGTTAGTTATTTCCTTCTATATTGTTTAATTTATTCTCTTTTATTTTTGTAAAATTAATCATTTGCATATTTAAATACAATTATAGAACTGTAAAAATTCCCCTTTGTTTCAGGAAAAATTTACCCTTTTGTTTCAGGTTTTTGATGTGAAAAATCCTAAAATTGCTCAGTTTTGCCCTCCTTGGTGTTTGCACAACTTAATTCTCTTTTAGACACAAAGACTCAAAGAACGTAGAGTTACTCAATGTAAATCGATTATCATTGGATAAATTTATAGAAAATTCATAACTATTAACCCCGTCATTTATGACGGGGTATTTAAAATATCCAACGTGTGGGCTTTAGCCCTGAAGGAAGTTTTTCGCTGGCCTGAGTAGAAAAATTTGATTCTTAGTCCTCACCTTTGGGATGATTTAGATGGATTAGCTTCAAAATTGCTATTAATTTTAAACATTTGTATTTTGCGGGGTTAAAATTAAAGCGTAATATATGGAACAAAAGCATTCTTTAATACGGAAGTTAGGGCTCTTCACAGCCGTTACTATTGTAATTGGCTCTATGATCGGCTCCGGTATATTCAAGAAGTCCGCTTCGATGTCCGGGGAGCTTGGCGCGCCGGGGATAATTCTCGCTATCTGGCTGATTGCGGGTATTATTAGTCTTATCGGTGCTCTAACAAACGCCGAAGTTGCAGGTATCCTGCCTAGGGCAGGGGGACAGTATGTGTACTTCCGCGAAATGTATGGTAACTTTACCGCTTATCTGTATGGCTGGGCAATATTTGCCGTGATACAGACAGGCTCAATTGCATCTATTGCATACGTGTTCAGCGGGTACTTTGAGTACTTTTTCCCGACCCCGCATCTCTCACCGGAATGGGAGGCATGGGGATTCTCGCTGCAGTGGGGCGAGCAGGTAATCCTTGACCTGTACCCGCTTAAGGATATTGGTTTAAAGATGCTTACCATCGCTTTAATAATGTTCCTTTCAACAGTAAATTTCTTCGGTGTTGCATTCGGCGGCATTGTGCAGAATGTATTTACCATACTCAAGAATATAGCAATTGCATTCATAGTCGTACTGGCGCTTACTATGGGAGCCGGTTCTGTGGCAAATTTCTCGCCGTTTGTTAATTCAGCCTTCCAGTATCCTTCGGGGAGTCTGTTAGGTGGAATCGTCCTCGCTCTAAGCGGCGCGTTTTGGGCGTATGACGGGTGGAATAACATAACATACCTTGGGGGAGAAGTAAAAGACGCTCAGCGGAATATTCCAAAGGCTATGATTTTCGGAATGTCATTTGTGATAGCCGTTTACCTGCTGGTAAACCTTGCGTACTTTTACGTTCTGCCTGTTGAGACAATTGCCGGCTCATCATTTCTGGCAAGTGATGTTATGCAAAAAGCGGTTGGCGGATGGGGCGGCGCGTTTGTAGCAATCGCTGTACTTATTTCGACCTTCGGCACAACAAATGGTACAATATTGGTAAGTGCCAGAGTCTATTACGCTATGGCGAAAGACGGCTTGTTCTTTAAGAAGCTCGAAGACGTTCACCATAAATATAAAACCCCGGGTACTTCAATTATTATTCAGGGTATTTGGGCGAGCTTGATTACTATGACGGGTACATTTGATCAGCTGACCGATATGCTGATATTTGTTTCATGGATATTTTACGGTATGGGCGCCTACGGAGTGTTTGTGCTTCGCAAAAAGATGCCCAATGCTGATCGTCCTTATAAAGCTTTCGGCTACCCGATACTGCCGGCATTCTTCGTGCTATTTTCGGCGTTCTTCGTTGGATTCAGTATTTGGTACAATGTCCGCAACGCTGTATTTGGTATGCTTCTGGTGGCAATAGGTATTCCGCTGTATTATTATTTTAACAAGCAGAAGCGCGAAGCAAAAGCATAGAACACGGATTTATAAAAAAAGCAGAACACGGATTAAACTGATTAGACTGATGTACGCTGATAGATTTCAGTGTAATCCGTGTAGATCAGTTCCATCCGTGTCATCCGTGTTCTATTAAACACCCGCATTTACACAAAACCAAATGAATTCAGCTAATCAGCTTAACACATTACGAAAGATACTCATTTACCTGCAATTTCCGGTGTACATACTTGCGCTCAAGTTTGTACTATCGTTCTTCTTCAAAGTTGATGGAGATTCACAAACAATTGAAAGTCTTTTCAACTATCTGTTGTGGGCATTTGTATTTACTTTCATTGCATCGGGAATTGTATCGGTTGTAATGTTAGTATTGGCTTATGCCAAAAACAGTGTCCTGCTGTTTTTAGCCGTGTCTATAGCTCTATTGGCAATTTTTTATACATACCTGTTTAACTTTGCGGGTCACTTTATGTTCATAATAATACCCCTGATTGTTGTCCTGTACCATGTTGTCATTTTTACAGTTTTTGCAGCTCCCTTGCCCTCCAAAAATTAATCTTTCCCTGAAATTTCCATAAAATCTATCAGTTTGGCAGTTTTTAATAATATATGTTTATAATAACATTTTATATCATACTATTTTATCTTATACTTAAGTATGCAATTGGATAAGAAATTACAGGAAAGAGAAAAAGAGCTCGAAGCATTTCACCGGGTAAGTGAAATATTATATACTTACGATGGTAATATCAAAGAAGTCATTCAGAAGATTTTACTGGTTATCACCGGCGCATTCCAGTATCCTGAAATTACGGCTGCATCTTTCTCATATGATAATATAAGTGTTCAAACTGATAATTATAAAAGCACAGGCAGGGCATTAAAAGCGGAATTCACAGCCCAGCAAAAAACCGGCTGCATCGAAGTGGTTTATCTTAGAAAAATGCCAGATGCAGATGAAGGACCATTTCTGAAAGAAGAAAAAAAATTGCTGGGGTCGCTGGTAAAACTCATCGGTATGTATTTTGAAATGAACGCAAAGAATATTATCCTTGATGTAAACGTTAAAGAAAAAGAATTGCTGCTTAAGGAGATCCACCACCGTGTAAAAAATAACCTGCAGATAATTAACAGCCTGATGAGACTGCAGTCAAACATGATAACCGAAGAGAACACGAAGGATGTTTTCAAAACAACAGAGAACCGGATCAAAGCGATCTCGCTCATTGAAGAAAAACTGTTCCGCTCCGCCAATATTAAAAGCATTGATTACAGTGAGTGCTTCACACAGTTAACTGAACAAATTCTCAGCGCATATAAAGCGCACAAAAAGAAGATCACATATTCCTTGGATTTCATGGATTTTGGTATCAGTATCAACAGGGCTATTCCACTGGCTCTTATTATCAATGAGCTCATTACCAATTCAATTAAACACGCTTTCAAAGATCTGCCTGGGGGGAATATTTCTATCAGCTTTAAATGTGAAAGCGGCAATTGCCGCCTTGAGTATATTGATAACGGACGCGGGTTAAATAAAGATTTCGATGCAGGTAATCCCCGCAGACTTGGATACATGCTCATAAACGCATTGACCTCTCAACTTGATGGTGGGTTTAGCATTGAAAACAAAACAAATGGCTTCAAATTTACTCTTAATTTCCCGGTAAATTAGAACCTGTAAATGTATGTTACCAAAAACTGCTGTTTATATAGTATCCACGAAATTGCTAAATCTGTTTAAACAGACAAATAACCATGTTATGCTTCATTCCATTAATGGAATGGGACACTTATCTAATCAGCACCATTTTTTTGGCTTCATAGTATTTACCAGCAGAGATAGTGTAGAAGTAAATTCCGCTTGAAAAAATTTCCGCGTTCCAATCAACCCTGTATGAACCCGCCGTCAGATTCTGGTCAACTAATACCGCAATAACTTTACCCTGTGAATTGTACACTGTTAATTTTACAACAGATTCTTTTGGAATATCAAAATCTATATTAGTTTTTGGATTGAATGGATTTGGGAAATTTTGTTTAAGTAGAAAAGAATTCGGAATATTTGAATTGATATTTATTACACCAGGGAAGGACAATTGATTATGCTGGATTCTGCAAAAATACATTTTCGCTGAGCTGTTATCCAATCCATTTACATTGCTGCCGGCAATTGTATCTCTTTGGAATAATAAATTTACATAAAAGTATCCTTGTATATAATCATTAAAATCAGATATAGATGCATATCTGTAATCACTTAAATCACCGTAAATGTTTGTTATCCTGTTATAAACCCCCCATGTATTGCCGGAATTTGTTGAATATCTGTACCAAACATCAAAATAATTATTGCCGTTTGAACCTGTATCCAGTCTGGCTTTTTCATAAACTACGATGCTGGTTTTGGGGTTTGAATTTATGTAGCCTATAACAGGTCTGCATACTGCCGCATACCCGTCACTTTGCGGATTTGTTCCGATCATGTTGTTTGAGGAGTCAATAACAATTGGTATGCCTGAATTCAGAGCAGGAGACCAGAACTGAATTTTTGCTGTTTGAAGTATATCTGGTATATTTGTTACATATTTAACCGTTTCAAAAACTACATTCGGCGTCTCCCCGCTATAACCCACATCTATGCCATTATATGCGCCGTAATTATTATTTGATAAAGGGTCCCAAATGAGAACAGGTGCGCTCCAGGTTATTCCATCATCAGTGCTTTCTTTAAAACTTACTTTTCCCGCTGTTAAAGAGCCCTCCATAATATACGCTAAACCAATCTTACCGTTTTCGCTCTTAGCCATTGCACACCTGAAAGAATTGGAAATTTGCGGTTCAGGGATATAACCGCTGAAATTAGATGAAGATAAACTTAAACTTCTGTTGAGCATATTTCCCGCAACAAAGACAAATTTAGTTTGATTGTTCAACATTTTAGTCTGAATTCCCACAGGCCAAAGCGCTGCGGCAGAGCCGTAAATTCCCGGATCAAGTTGTATAAACGCTGCTGCTCCCGGTCCAACATCTGCAAACCACTGGGCACGTTCAATTGTACCGCCAAGTTTTGTGTGATTCCCGATTAATGCACTTCCATCACTCATAATAAGCATAACCGGAAACCCGGCACTTGTATTGCCTGTTATCGAGTTATATGCTGACCATGTAAATCCATAATCTGAACTAAAACAATAAACTGTTCTTCTTGAAGAAACCAGGCTGTCTCTGTTTGGAGAATACATAAATGCTGCATGAATATTTGAGGGGGTATTTGGGTCCAGTTGAACCATATGCGAACTTCCGTTTGACTGTAGGTCATAATACGTTCGTAAATTCGGTGCTATCGAAATCATTATGAAACTAAATAAGGTATCTGAATATTGAGAATTACCTTTTTCGTATTGAATGTGGTATCCTGTAGAATTATCAGGATTTGACAGCAATGATTGGGTTAAAAAAAAACACACAATTAAACTAATAGATTTTTTCATTGCAGGATAAATAATTATATTTAATGAACTTATTTTTAAGAAAACAATTTCTGGTTTTGTAAAAACTTAAAGAGAATGAAAGAATAAATTTACTGACAAAATCAGTTTTTGTGATTAGGTTAGATTAAATCCGTGGAAATCTGTTATATCCTTGAACACCCGTGTATTGCTTTGCCCCCACATCAACTATCAGACTCTTATTTAATCAGCACCATTTTTTTGGCTTCATAGTATTTACCAGCAGAGATAGTGTAGAAGTAAATTCCGCTTGAAAAAATTTCCGCGTTCCAATCAACCCTGTATGAACCCGCCGTCAGATTCTGGTCAACTAATACCGCAATAACTTTACCCTGTGAATTGTACACTGTTAATTTTACAACAGATTCTTTTGGAATATCAAAATCTATATTAGTTTTTGGATTGAATGGATTTGGGAAATTTTGATTGAGCTTGTAAGCAGCAGGTATTTCTGTACCTATATTCTGTATTCCAAAAGGGGGATATGGCAAAACAATTTTGCAGTGCATAGTTTTTGCAAGTGACTTTCCAGCGCCATTGATAAAACTACCGGGAATGGAATCCTGTTGGAACACCAAATGAAAGGCTCTGGTACTATTTTTGTTGGAAACTGAGACATACCTGTTATCATTTAAAGGGCCCGAATTATTCGTTATCATTTCAGGATTCATCCATGTATTCCCGGAATTAGAAGATAACCTGTAATAAATATCAAAATAGTTGTTTGAATCAAGCACATCTGTCCTTGCTTTACAATATGCAACAATTAAATTATCCCCAATGCCAATAACCGGCCTGCATACAGCGGCGTAACCGTCACTTTGCGGATTTGGTGCTGTCATATTATTGGATGAATCCAGAACAATAGGATTTCCTGAATTTACAGCAGGTGACCAGAACTGAATTTTTGCGGTCGAACGTATATCCGGCTGGTTTGATACGTATTTTACTGTTTCAAATACAATATTGGGTGAATTTCCGTTATATGACATATCAATTCCGTTAAATGCGCCGTAATTATTGTTCAACAATGGATCCCATATTAAAATGGGTGTGCTCCAGGTTACTCCGTCATCAGTGCTTTCTTTAAAACTCACTTTTCCTTCGGTTATTGTGCCCTCCATGATATACGCTAAACCAATCTTTCCGTTTTCGCTCTTAGCCATTGCACACCTGAAAGAACTGGAAATATCTGCTTGAGGTATATAACCGCTGAAACTGGGTGCTTCCAGGCTCAAACCCCTGTTCAGCATATTGCCTGCTACAAAGACAAATTTAGTATGTTTGTTCAGCATTTTAGTCTGAATTCCCACAGGCCAAAGCGCTGCAGCAGAGCCGTAAATCCCCGGATCAAGCTGTACAAACGATGCTGCTCCCGGTGCAACATCTGCAAACCACTGGGCACGTTCAATTGTACCGCCAAGTTTTGTTTGATTCCCGATTAATGCACTTCCATTACTAAGTATCAGCATTACAGGAAAACCTGAACTCATTGAGGGAAATACAGGGCCTAATTCATACCATGTAGTTCCATAATCAGAACTGAAACAGTAAACTGTTCTTCTTGAAGATACTAAGCTATCCCCGTTTGGAGAATACATAAACGTTGCGTGAATGTTTGATGGAGTATTCGGGTCTTGTTGTATTAAATGAGAGCTTCCGTTTGACTGGATATCGTAATATGTCCTGTGTGCAGGTGCAAGCTCGCTGATAAACGGGGTTCCCTGTGAAAATATAACTGAAGATGTTAATATGAAAAGGTGCGCTGATAAACTAATAAATTTTTTCATTGCAAGATAAAATAAATTTATTGAATTGACTCATCTAAATATACAGTATTTTTTTGATTTTTGATACTTAAATTTAATCATCCATAAGCGGATTTTGTATCCAAGTTAACGCGTTTAAATCCGTGAAAATCTGCAAGATCCGTTATATCAGTGTTCCATCTAAAAACCAAGCGGAACTATAATTTTACCCCTGCTGTTGAGTAACCCCTTAAAAAATAAATTTTCCCGTGATACCATTTCCTGTTTATTTCACATTATTTACCTGCTATATTTGGGTAACCTGATATTGGGTAAATTAATAATCATTTATGACTATCAATAATTTATCTTCCATCCTCCTTGCAGTGCTATTCATTATAAGTACCGTATCCACATCCGTTTCATTTTCACAGGAAGAAGTTATCCTCGATTCAATCCACACGGGCGGGAAATACCGCATTACTACCTACAACGATAAAGAAGTTATCGGGAAGGTTATAAAGCAGGATTCCGTTTACCTTTTCATTACAACTGAAGAGGGCACTGTCCGCATTCGCCACGAAGATGTATTCAGTGTATCCAAAACCACAATGCCAAGGCTGATCAAAGCTTTGCTCTCACTTGGCGGCGGAATATATCTGCAAAGCGGTGATTACGGCGGCTACCGTGAAACCAATAAGCCCGGCTATACTTTCAATTTTTCTGCCGCGTATCCGTTCAGTGAAAATAAGGCCATCCGGCTTGATCTATCTTACAGCAGGCTCAAACGCGATGCTGCAAGCTATAGCTATTATTACAATCCAAACGGTCCCGGTTATTCCACGCAGAATGTTGATGTTTATTCCGCTTACGTGGATTTTGTCTTTGGTAATTTTACTACCAATGCTGATTTCAGCGTGTATGGCATAGCTGGTATTGGCCTGATGCATGTAAATGAAGGCGAATACCAATACACAGATTACTACTATTACGATACTACGTATACCTACACCACCAGAACCTACCCGGGCTTTAGTAATACTAATTTCAGTATGGCTATTGGGGGTGGAATGCGTTTCAAAGTCAATAACCGCCTCGGCGCTTTTCTTGAAGCACAGTATAACATGACGACTTATGAAGGATTTTTCTGGTTCTTTGGCAGGGGATATTTCCCTATCAGAGCCGGTGTAACTTACACATTTTATTAAAAGGAGACCTTAAATGAAAAACAAAATCTTTTTGATCACGCTTTTTATGGTCATTTCGATATCTGTTAATGCTCAGCAGTCATCAGATTCACTTCGTGAAGGCAGGTATTGCAAAGTAGTTCTATATAACGGTTATCAGGCCGAAGGTACAGTCACTCAGAGGGGGAACGATACTATAGAATTTAAAACTGATATCGTCCAGCTTTCAATTCCCGTAAAAGATATTAAATTCGTTATGAATCCCGAATTCGATATCTCAGATCTTGAAGAAATTGACACTCTCGATTACAATAAGATCCCGATTGTAGAAGCTAAAATCGATACTACCGATGAATGCGATCTCTATATGAGCGACAGGTCCGTAATGAAAGATGTTTTGTTGATTGTTGATTCGGATTCAACAATAGTGGTCGTAAAAGAAAAACGAAGTAAGATAGTGAACATTGCGGGAATAAGAAAAATTGTTTTCAAAGCATCAGCTCCGTTCGGCAAAGGTTATCTTGCAGGTTCAGTAGTTGGATTTTTTATCGGATTCATTCCGCTTGCCCTAAGCAGGGGCGGGGGGCACCCGGATTTCGGCGGATTCGGTGCCGGTGTATTGCTGGGTTTGGTTTGTTCTATACCAACCGGATTGATCGGCGGTGTAATTGGAGTACTTACTGCCTATGATGACACATATCTTTTTGAAAACGGAATATACCCCGCAAAGATTAAACGCATCCATCACGCTATGAATAAGCACTATTGAATCAAAATTTTAGCGAGGAGATTTTGCTTGCAAATTCGACGCGGCAATCATATTGTAAACTAAATAAGGGCTAAAGCCCATTTTCATTCTATATCTAATCCCCGCCCGGAAGGGCGGGGTTATTTTTGTTCACGTGATTAAAGGTTAAATCTTCAACGAAGCCTAAAAGGCTTCGACTACGAAGAATATAAAAAAATACTTAATGGTAGTCTAGCCCTTTCAGGGCTCGTGAGTATGGGTTTAATTTCCAACGAAGCCTGAAAGGCATCGACTACGAAGTATATAAAAAAATATTTAATGGTAGTCGAGCCCTTTCAGGGCTCGTGAGTATGGGTTTAACTTCCAACGAAGCCTGAAAGGCTTCGACTACGAAGAATAATAAAAATACTTAATGGTAGTCGAGCCCTTTCAGGGCTCGTGAGTATGGGTTTAACTTCCAACGAAGCCTAAAAGGCTTCGACTACAAAGGCAGAATAAATTGAAAATATTGATATGTAGTCGAGCCCTTTCAGGGCTTGTGATAATTCTATTTCTTTCTCAAATCCCTCAACTGTTCAAATAATTTCTTTTCTTCCGGTGTTAAGTCTTTTGGAGTCTGAAGATCTATCTTTACAAACAGGTCTCCGTGCTGTGAATCCTTGCCGTACTTCGGCATACCAAGTCCGCCGAGCCGCAGAGTCTTACCATTCGATGTTTCGGGGGGAATTGTAATTTTAATTTTACCCTTTAAGGTCGTTACATCAAGCTTGCCGCCAAGTACAGCGGTAAATATATCAAGCGGCAGGTCCATATACAGATCGTCATCTATCCTGTTATACAATGGGTGCTTCTGCACTTTTAGTGTAAGCAAGAGGTCGCCATTCGGACCGTTGTTATGCCCCGGGTAACCTTTGCCTGCAAGTTTAAGGGTCTGGCCGTCATACGCGCCCTTTTTAATTTTCAGTTTTATCTTCTGACCGCCAACTTCAAAAATTGTTTCGGCTCCGTTAAAAGCATCCTCAAGCCTTATTGGAAGCTCAGCCTGCATATCTTCGCCTTTGAGCTGCTGCTGTTTCCTGCCGCCGCTTCGCTGCTTGGCTCCTCCAAATCCTGCCCCGCCAAAGAACGCCTCGAAGAAATCACTGAAACCGCCGCCTCCTCCGCCGAATGAGCCGCCAAAATCACCAAAATTTGTGCTGTAACTTTGCCCGCCTTGACCGCCATATTGCTGCTGCCCATACTGTTTTTGATACTTGCCCCAGTCAAATCCGCCGCCCGTGTTGCCGCCCTGCTGGTATGCGTTCCAGTTTGAACCCAGCTCGTCATACTTTCTGCGCTTCTCAGCATCGCCAATTACCTCATTGGCTTCGTTCACTTCTTTGAACTTTGCCTCTGCGGTTTTATCACCCGCATTCTTATCGGGGTGATATTTCATCGCCAGCTTGCGGAATGCCTTTTTAATTTCATCCTGCGAAGCTGTTTTTGATACTCCTAATACTTTATAATAATCTTTATAATCCATACCAATTTATTAATGCAAATGATTCAATAATTGTTCATTATTATTTTTTTATAACACTTATTTAATCGCGTTTCCAGAAAAAACTTGTGTGCATATCATCCTTTATCCATCCGGTTTTATTGTAGAGCTTCTGCGCCGGGTGATTTTCATTTTGTGTTTCGAGTACCATTCCTGCTGCGCCCGTTTCACGAACCAGATCTTTTGATTTTTCTATCAATCCTTCCGCAATTTTTTTATGCCTGTGGATAATATCAACGTACAGGTCGTTAAGCACCCATAGCTTATTCATTCCCACAGAGGTAAATGAAGGGTACAACTGTACAAAGCCCATGCCTTCATTATTATCATCCAGTGCAATGTATATCACCGATTCATTATTCTTCATCCGTTCATTTATGAACTTGATCGCGCCTTCAATATCCGGCTCCTGGTCATAGAACACACGGTAATCATCGAATAATTTTGCTGTCTGTTCAAGTTCTGCTAGTGTTGCCTGTATTATTTTCATTTTGATATTTTGACTGTCATTTAATTCCCCTCTTGAGAGGGGTGGCACCGCCCACGGCGGTGACGGGGTGTGTAAAATTGTAATTCGGTTAAACTAGTTTGATTAAAAATTCTCAATCCATCGCTGCAATTACGCACATATTTACTATATCAGCTGCATTGCAGCCGCGGCTTAGATCCATAACCGGCAGAGCTAGACCCTGCACTATCGGTCCCGTTGCAACAGCACCGCCAATTCGCTCAGTAATTTTGTATGCAATATTCCCCGCATTCAGGTCAGGAAAAATAAACACATTGGCAGCTCCCCTTAATTTACCTTTTGGATCTTTTCTTTTCGCAACTTCCGGCATAAATGCCGTATCAAACTGGATTTCGCCGTCACAAACCAAGCCCGGCATGCGCCTGCGAGTGAGATGCATTGCCTTTAATACTTTCTCCGTCGAGAGATCTTTCGCGCTGCCCTTTGTTGAAAAACTTAGGAACGCAGTTTTTGGTTTAATGCCGGTTAATTTTTTAAAGTTAAGCGATGTTTGTATCGCAATATCACTCAGCTGCTCCGCATTCGGATTCGGAAGTACGCCGCAATCTCCATAAGCAAAAACTCTTTGCGAAAGCTTATGCTGTTTCGGAAAACTTATCAGGAAAAATGAAGAGACAGTCCTGTTGCCTTTGCTTAACCCAACAGTTTGAATCGCACTTCTTAAAACATTCCCGGTTGAATAAACACTTCCTGCAACAACTGCGTCAGCATACTTACTTTTAAGCAGCATACATGCAAACAGCAGGGGATCGGTCAGAGCTTTTTCCGCATCGGCGTGAGTGAAACCCCTTACCTTTCTGCTCCGAAGCTCTTTATATTCACCCGCAAACTGTTCCGCAAATCCAATATCAATTATATCCAGATCTTCGTTTTCAGGCAACTTAATACTTTTCCCGGTATCAATCAAAATAAGCTTCGCAAGTTTTCTCTTTAAAATAATCCTCGCCGCTTCGATCACCCTCGGGTCATACGATTCCGGAAGAATGATCGTTTTTTTCTTCCTTTTTGCCGCTGCTTCTAATTTCCTGAATATATCCAAAATAAAATTCGTAATTCCTAATTCTTAATTCGTAATTTTCTGTATGATCCCGCCGCCAATCAGATCATCGCCGTCATAAAATACTGCGGATTGACCTGGGGTAATTGCTTTTTTGGGTTCTTCAAATATAACTTTAATTTCTTTATCATTTAATTGCTGAATAATTGCTGGCGAACCTTTATCCTTATACCTTATCTTTACAATTGCGCTGGTAGGTGATTCAATTTTACCATACTTCTGCAGATTTATCTCACCGCAAACAAATTCCTTATTATAGATTCCCGTTTCATCATCAACATATATAACATTATTATCAGCGTCAATTTTAGATACATATACAGGCTTGCCTAATGCTACTTCAAGTCCGCGCCTTTGCCCGATAGTATAATTAATATATCCCTTATGCTGCCCGATCTTTTTATTCTGATAAATTATATCCCCGCCTTCAATGGCATGCTTAAGCTCAGGCATTCTTATCTGGATTAGCTGCCTGTAATCGTCATTGGGGACAAAACATATCTCCTGCGAGTCAGGTATATCAGCGGATTTCATACCAAGCTCTTTTGCAATTTCACGTATCCTCGTTTTTTGGTACCCGCCTAAAGGAAATAACGTTTTGCCTAATGCGTACTGCGAAACCTGCCATAAAGCATAGGATTGGTCCTTGCTCAGATCAGCTGACCTGCTTACAAAATACCTGCTGTTCACATCACTTCTGCCAAGCTGCGCGTAGTGACCCGTTGCGATATAATCCGCCCCAAGCTCAACCGCTTTTTCAAGCAGCGCGCCCCATTTTATTTCTTTGTTGCATAGTACACATGGGTTAGGTGTGTGTCCCTTAAGATATTCCTCAATAAAATTGCTGATCACCACGTCGTTGAACCTGCCGGTAAAATCCATAGTGTAGTGCGGAAATCCAAGCTGATTGGCAACATTCCTTGCGCTATAGATCGTCTCCAGAGAGCAGCAGCCGGAATCCTTCTCCGGGATGTCATCAAATCCCCAGGTTTTCATGGTTACCCCGATCAAATTGTAGCCTTCCTGCTTCAGTAACCAGGCTGCCACTGAGGAATCAACCCCGCCGCTCATTGCTACCAATACCGTTTTTTGTGGTTTTTCAGCCATTTATGCAAAATACCTATAATTTCCTAACTATAAAAGATTAAAAATTGGGTTGTAATTGTTTTAAAATCCCTTATATTTGCATTGATTTACTAATTTAAATTACTCGAAAGGGGGGTAATAAATGACCAAAAGATCATTTCTCGTATGGGCAATGGTATTCGTATTTGGTATCGCCAGCCTGCCTGTTGTTGGATTCTCTGCTGAAAGCAAGCAAACTGCTAATACCGAATTAACAAAGAAGAAAAAGCCCAAAAAGAAATTTTCCAAAAAGAAAAAATCTTTAAAGAAAAAGAAAGGCTCCAAAAAGAAGTTATCAAGCGGTAAAAAGAAGTACTCAAAAAAGAAAAAGTACACCGGTAAAAAGAAATACACCGGAAAGAAAAAAAACAACAAAAAGAAAAAATATTCTTCCAAAAAGAAAAAATCTTATAAGAAGAAATACTATGCTCCTAAAACCAACAGCAGCAATGTTGAATACAGGAACTACAAAAGATCAAACGATCCTGAAAACAGCGGAAGCAATGAAGTGAACATCGAAAAGATCGCTCCTTCAAAAGAGATCAGGAAAGAGCCCAAAAAAGGCGATAACTAAAGATTTAAGTAACAGAATTTATGCAAGCCCCGTAAGTGCGAACTTACGGGGCTTTTTGTTTATATCTGGTGATTAGTCAATTTTGCATTTAATTTTAATTTAAAAATTCTGATAATTGCCTAATCAATTCATTTAAACGGAGCGTAAAATGAAACAGAAATTTACTTATTTCTTTATACTCTTAATTATGCTGTCTGCAGGCGTTTCCTCACAGACCCTCGTTTCTACATATAATTTTTTGGGCTCAACTGCCTACAACGGGTTTTGGGGAATTACTCAAATAAATGATACCCTGAGGATAGGCTCAAGCAGTAATGGTAAAATTTACACTATTTCAAAAACCGGAGTGATAAGAGATAGCCTAACCACTCCGTTCAATTTCAATAACGGTCTTGCCTACGATGGCACCGGATTTTGGATAGCAAGGAATGCATCAGGCACAACTTCCAGAATTATCAAAGTAAATTCCTCGGGAAGCCCGGTTGATACAATAAGGATTACTTCACTTTACGGAAATTCAACCATCGGTATCGGGGGTATCGCTATGGATGGACCCAATCATTTGTGGGCTGCCATTTATTACCCTGATTTCGCTTCTTACCCGTTTGCTTACGCTTATAAGTTTGATATCGTAACCAAAAATGTTGTTGATTCAATCCCGCTGCGCGGAAAACAAGTACAGGGTATTACTGTAAAAGGCGATACTATATTATATGTAACCGATAACTTTCAGGGAGACGCTGAGAGGATCTACGGATACCGCAAGGCAGCAGGTGATACAATATTTTCCTTCGCTGCGCCTGATCCTGACGGTGACTGCGACCCGCGCGGCATATTTTGGGATGGCTCGAATCTGTGGCTCATGGCTTACCGTGTTGGTAATAACATCTCTCAATACCGCACACTTTATAAATATCTGTTGAATGGACAGGGCAGTCCAACAATTACCACTAATTTAAACTCAATAAACTTCGGCAACGTACCTGTTGGAACAACCGGAAATCAGCCTTTAATTATAAATAATACCGGAACAGGGAAACTGATAATCAGCGCTTTCAATTTTACTAATCCCAGGTTTTCAATTTCACCCAATATTGTGCCTGATACAATTCAGCCCGGCAGTTCTAAGAATTACACTATGGGATTTTCACCGCTTGTCTATGATACACTTAGCGGTGTTATGAATATTATAAGTAACGATCTTGCTAATCCAACCAAGTCAGTAAACCTGTTCGGAAAAGGGGTCTTTACTGGTCCATATATCGGTATCTCTGCTTCTACATTTAACTTTACCAATAAACGTGTGAATTCACTTACCGGTTTTACTTTCAATATAACAAACCAGGGATCAGCCCCGCTAACTATCACAGGATGTAATTTCTCATCTGCGAGGTACAGATATGATACTACTAACGCGAATTTCCCTGTTACTATTGATACCCAAAGAACCCGGACTTTCAGAATATGGTTCAATCCAAATGCGCCGGGTTCATTCAGTGATTCTGCGATATTCCAAACCAACGCTGTAAATAATTCTTCCGCTAAGATCGTTCTTACCGGCGCGGGAATCGACGTACCTCCGGTACTGGGTGATATTGTATGGGAAAGTATAATCCCCGATAATCCGTTAACTACAGCAGATGACCCTCAGCCAAAATCACTGAAACAGATCCCCGATGTTAACGGTGATGGAGTTGCAGATATGATCTGCGCTACAGAGAACTACTGGACTATTTGTTACAATGGTAATTCCTACGGAACAGCCGATACTTTATGGAAATTCAATACATGCTTCGGCACAAATAACACAGGCTCAGTTGACTGGGAAGACGCAATGCAGATAATGGACGACGTAAATGGCGATGGCATCAAAGATGTTGTAATTGGATGCGGAGGCGGAAACGAAGAAGTTTATGTACTGAGCGGAAGTACCGGCAGAGTAATTTGGGAATATGCAGGTCCGAATACAAATTATGATGGCGATATTATGGGCATTAGAGTTGACCGCGACTTTAATGGTGATGGCAGAAAAGATGTGCTGATCTCAGCAAGCGGTGAAGGCTCTACAAATCCCGGAAGGCATTCAGCTATTTGCCTCAATGCTGTAAACGGAAATGTTCTCTGGACAAATGTGATAAATTCTGAATTTACCTATGATGTTGTCTCTACTACAGTCGGCGGAGCAATTGCTTTCACAAATAACAGTGGCCCTTACGGTATTATCGGACTCAATAGCAGCGGGGCAAGCACCTGGAATTATCCAATTCCCGGCACCCTTAATGCCGTGTGGAGCATGAGGGAAGTTGCCGATATTAACGCTGACGGGAATACTGATATTGTGGGAATGTACGGATTCAACGGTACTGTTGTTGCCTTATCAGGCAGCACAGGTTCCCAGGTGTGGACAGTAAATATGGGTTCCAGTAATAACGGCACAGTTGAACTGCTTGACGATCTTAATCAGGATGGATTTAAAGATTTTACCTGCTCAGGTCCGCAGACTGCTTTTCGTATCGATTCCAAAACGGGGCAGCAGATGTGGACACAATCATTCGGCGCATCATATATCCGTGATGCGGGGATACTTGGTGATATTACCGGTGATACTGTTGCCGAAGTTTTGTATTCAACACAGGCGCCGGGGAAAGTATTTGTTGTGAACGGTAAGACCGGCACAATTCTGTTCAATTATGAGTTTGGCGCAAGCTTAACCTACAGGGCTGATAGAGTCGCCGCGCTTAACAGCGTTGATGGCAACCAATGGAATGAATTTGTCGCCGTTTGCCGTGATGGAAGAGTCAAATGTTTTAACGGCGGTCCCGGCGAAGTTATCGGAATAACAAATTTAAACACAAATATTCCGGATAAGTTTGCTTTGTATCAAAATTATCCCAATCCGTTTAACCCGGAAACGAATATCAAGTTCGAGCTTCCGCACTCAGCTAATGTTAAAATTGCGGTGTATGATATGTTGGGCAGGGAAGTTGATATTCTTATTAACGGCAAAATGGAAGCCGGCGTTTACAACGCCTCGTGGAATGCGACACCATATTCCAGCGGCGTGTATTTCTACCGCCTCACAACCGATGAATTTGTAAGTGTAAAGAAGATGATATTGATAAAGTAAGAATACTAAATATTAGAATTGTAGAGACGACCCGGTGGGTCGTCTCTTTTTTTAGCTACTAAAACCTGCAAGGTCTTAAAGACGTTGCAGGTTTGTTTTTCTTGGAGCGCACTGACTGAGCCTGACAGCTCTGCTGTTCAGTGCATGCATCGACTTAGTCGATGCACTCCAACGAAAATCTGCCCCATTTCATTCCAAGTAATTTTCCCGGACTACCCAGCCTCTCAATCAACTACCAACAACATCGTAGTCGAGCCCTTTCAGGGCTCGTTTCCCACTGGAAGGTTTGCTTTTCTTGGAGTGCACTGACTGTGCCTGACGCACTGCAGTTCAGTGCATGCATCGACTTAGTCGATGCACTCCAACGAGAATCTGCCCCATTCCATTCCAAGTAATTTTCCCGGACTGCCCATCCTCTCAACCAACGACCAACAACATCGTAGGCGAACCCTTTCAGGGCTCGTTTCACGCTTGCCTGCCTTATCGAACGAAGTGCTTGCCTGCCTACGCAGGAGATAAGGAGCACATGCCCGCCTTTGGCGTGGGAGTCGAAGTGTGTGAGAAGATTCTGCATATCCAAAATCCCCTCCCAACCCCGTATCACCCTAAACCTGTATTGCTAAATCTTATATATGAAAATATATTGTTAAACTTAACTTCACAAATATTAATTATTTTCAGGGGGAAAATATGAAATTATTACTATCTTTAACTACAACATTATTAATTTTTACATTAACATTACACTCTCAGCCTGTAGGCTGGGTTGAACAAACCAGCGGCGTGACCACGCAATTAACATCAGTCTCAATAGTTGATGATAACCACGCTTGGATATGCGGCTATGCCGGCAGAGTGCTTCGCACTACAAACGGCGGGGTCAATTGGGTGAGTGTTAACGCAGCCCCGATTCCCGGTACACTTGACCTGCACACAATTTATGCCATTGATTCAGTTACTGCCATTGTCGGCGGTTCAGGTACTTCATCATTCCTTTTCCGTACATCAAACGGCGGAGCCAACTGGACTCAGGTATTTACTGAAACCGGGGGATTCATAAACTCCGTGCAAATGGGTAACAATTTCGCGGGATATATGATTGGCGATCCTGTTGGCGGAAGGTGGTCTATGTGGGGTACAACAACCGGCGGCTTAACATGGGATTCCGCAACATTTTACCTGCCGCAAGCCGGCACTGAAGCCGGCTGGAACAATGCATTCTTCTTTGATGTTACTGCTGGACTTTGGTTCGGCACAAACAATACCAGGGTATATAAGACGCTCACACTCACAAGCTGGCAAACACAGGCTACTACCGGTCAGGTGAATAGCTACGCCATTTGGTTCAATAATGCTTTGTTCGGAATGACAGGCGGTACTGCAATATTGCTCACAACAAACGGCGGCACCACCTGGGTTTCGCCGCCATCAGCCCTGCCGGGCACTGCCAATATTGCCGGAATTACAGGCTTTGGCCTCCAGTGGATGGTCACAAGGCAGGCTGCGGAAATTTATCTCACTTCCAATAACGGTGTTTCATGGAGCACCAGTTATACAGCCCCGGCCGGTACATACAGATATATTGCTAAGAATAGGGCGAATAATTTGATCTATTACGCTGTACGCTCAAACGGCGGTATTTCCAAGGGAGTTCTGCTCACTGGTATAGAGCCGGTTTCAAATGCAATACCAGCAAGATTTGAACTTAAACAAAATTATCCAAATCCGTTCAATCCAAATACCACATTCGAATTTTCAATCCCTAAAAATGGATTTGTAAAACTCGCAGTCTATGATGCTCTAGGCAGGGAAGTGAATTCACTTCTTAACAGTGAGCTTAAAGCCGGTGAGTACAAGATAAATTTCAGCGCTGCTGATCTTTCAAGCGGCACCTATTATTATAAGCTTGTATCAGGTGATGTTGTTGAAACTAAGAAAATGATTTTAGTAAAGTAAGTTGTAATTCATCGGATGAGACTGCAGAAGCAGTCAAGCTCAAAGTCATCCGATGAATAGAAAGGTTTAAAAGGCATCTTAAAAATAAGATGCCTTTTTTGTTTTTCATTTATTTATCTTTGTAAATGCAAAACAAAGAAAGATCAGATAAAAAGGAAATCAATACCCGTACCCTGGGCGGCTGGCTAATTGCAATTCAGGCGTTTATTATACTGAATGCTATAAGCTGGGTAGGTAATCTCCAGGTTTATTATAAATTGCTGGGCGAAAAAGAAATCCTGATAAAGCAGAAGCCTCCCGAAGATGCCGCACTTTTAAACATTTTCATATATTTCGAACTTGCCACAAGCCTCGTCTTTGCCTTCCTTTGTTTTGTGGTATTTTATTTTTTTTATAAAAGAAATACCAGGTTCCCGCTTATATTGATAATATACCTGATTGCTGAAATTGTAATAGAGGGTTTATCATACATTATTTTCGGACATCTTTCAAATGATCCAACCCTGATGCTGCAAAAACTCGCTTTCAGCATTGTTATTGCCGTGGCAATAATTGTGTATCTTAAACGCTCCGAAAGAGTCAAAAAGACATTTATTTTCTAACCCTCGTGCCACGAATCGGGGACACGGCGGACATAAATGATATCGACTTGTGTTTAGTTTTCTTGATCAGTGTAGAAACTGATTTCGTGGAACGAGTATCTTTTAATTTCCAGCACCCCGATTTTATTTTTAAGGGTTTTCAAATTCGCACAAATTCATTCCTTTATACTTAAAATTAGCTTGATTATATTTGCACCCAAAGGAGCCCCTATTGGGCAAATTATGAAAATTTCACTGAATTGGTTACGGAATTATATTGATATTTCTCTTCCCGTTGATGACCTGGTAAAAGGGTTAATTGATCTTGGAATTGAAGTTGAAAGTGTTGAAGATCAGCAAAAAAGGCTTGATAAATTTGTCATTGGCAAGGTGATCGAGCGCACCAAACACCCCAACGCTGATAAACTTAGCGTATGTAAAGTAGATGCCGGTACCGGTGAAATACTGAACATTGTCTGCGGCGCGCCCAATGTTGATACAGGGCAGACCGTATGCGTTGCTTTGGTTGGAGCAATAGTCCCGGCCGGACAGTTTGAAATTAAAAAAGCAAAGCTGCGCGGGGAAGTTTCCGAAGGTATGATATGCTCTGCCAAAGAACTCGAGCTTGGCGATGACCACTCAGGCATAATGGTACTTGATACTGCACTGCCTGTTGGCACACCTTTTGCTGAATATTTAAAACAAAACGATGTTATCCTTGAAATAGGTATTACTCCAAACAGGGGTGACCTGCTTTCGCACATTGGTGTGGCAAGAGAACTTGGCGCGTTGACAGGTAATAAGTTAAAAGAACCTGAACTGAAATCTGATTTTACAGGTAATGATCTGGAAAAGAAAGTAAGTGTTGATATCCAAAATACCAAAGGCTGCCTCCGCTATTGCGGGGCAATAGTTGAAGGTATTACAGTTAAGGAATCACCTGACTGGCTTAAAAATTACATTCTGGCCATTGGGCTAAGACCCATCAACAATATTGTAGATATCACAAACTTTGTGATGATGGAATGCGGTCAGCCGCTGCACGCATTTGATTATGATGCTATTGCCGGTAAAAAAATTGTTGTACGCTCCGCAGGGAACGATAAAAAATTCAGGACCCTTGATAACAAAGAACGCACCCTGCGTGAAGATGTGCTTCTGATATGCGACGGCGAAAAACCCGTTGCGCTTGCGGGTATTATGGGTGGCGAGAATTCTGAAATAAGTAATTCTACCACGAACGTTTTTATTGAAAGTGCATATTTTGATCCGGTGTTAACAAGGTTGTCATCCAAATTCCTTGGACTGCAATCCGATTCTTCATACCGCTTTGAGCGCGGTGTTGATATCGAGCGGACTGAATGGGCGTGCAAACGCGCTGCTCAATTGATTGCAGAAGTATCCGGTGGTAAGATCGTAAATGGCTTCATTGATAATTACCCGGTCAAACTGGAAAAATTGAAGGTACCTCTAAGACTTTCGCACCTCAATCGTATTGCAGGGATCAGCTACACTCCAGAAAGAACCAATGAACTGCTTTCAAGCATAGGTATTAATACCTTATCAGCAGAGAGCGGTACTTTTGAATATGAGATACCTCAGTCACGACGCGAAGACTTAATGCGGGAAATTGATCTTGTTGAAGAAGTCATCAGGCTTGATGGATATGATAAGATCGAAATTCCTGAATATTCATCTCTTTACCTTGATACACGTGATTTTTCTGGGAAAGAATATGATATGCTTCGCGAAGTGAGGAAATATATTGTTGGAAGAGGATTTAAGGAAATAATTTCCAATACTCTTGTTGAAGAAAATTTCCAGAAGCATTTTGGTGAAGATTATGTTAAGCTTATGAATCCTTCCAGCGATAAAATGAATGTGTTAAGAAGAGACCTCTATACCGGACTTTTTGAGGTGATCAAACTTAACTTCGAAAATTCAAACACTTCCCTGAAATTGTTTGAAACAGGGAATTCCTTCTCATTGGATGAAAATGGTAAAATTACTGAATCCAGATGCCTTATACTTGTTATGGCTGGGGAGTTCGACTTAAAGTCTTTTGCCCAAAAACAGCGAAATTTCAACATTTTGGATATGGTGAACGAAGCCGAAGGTTTGTTTGAAAAATTAAGCGTTGAAAATATCAAAAAATATGATTATAATGCCCAAAATGCATTGACGGATTATTCCATAGAATACAAAAGCCGGAACAATGTTGTTTGTAAGATAATTAGCTTCTCCGGTAAATTCCTGAATTCAATTGGAATAGAAAGACCTGTGATTGTATGTCAGATACCATATTAAGTTTAAGCGATACTTTAAATCACAGAACTGTATTTAAACCGTTCTCAAATTTTCCGCCTGTTCTCAGGGATCTCTCGATTCTTGTAGATAGCAGCTTAAAACAGGGGGATATAATGGATACTATACTTTCGGTTAATACCGGTAAGTTATTAAAGAAAGTATCATTATACGATATTTATGAACCAAAGAATGAAGGTTCAAAGAAGAGTTATACTTACAGCCTTGAATACCGGGCTGATGACAGAACTCTGACTAACGAAGAAATAAACAAACTGCAGGATAAAATTGTAGCAGAACTGCAAAAAAAGCTTAAAGCAGAATTAAGAAAATAGCAATTACAGGATTATACCTGAATTTAAAAATATCCGTTAAATGGATAATTCTATACTGAAAGTCAACGATTCCGGTTTAAAAAGTGAACTTGAGAAGATGTTCTCAAAAGTGAAAGTATTGGTTGAAAAATTCAATATTTCAAAAGATGAGAACAAATTACTTAAAGATAAGGTTAAAGAACTTGAACATGCCTTAAGTGAGGCTGAAATTGATGTTTCAAGCAGGAATAGCGAACTTTTAGCTAAAGATAAAGAAATTACTGATTTAAAGAATAAGTTTCTGGAAGAAAGAAAAAATAAAGTTTCAGGCGAAGATAAAACTCAGTTAAAATCAAGAATACGCGAACTTATGGTTAGGCTGGATACGCATCTCGAACAAAAAGCAAATAATAACTTTTAGCTTTATTATGTAAAAAGAGCAGCCATTTTTTTGTTTAAGCAGGTTAAAATTTATTAGTTGTTTTGTTTCACAAGGTCGGGATTTACAAAAGGTAAAAATTAAACTTCAATAAATCGTATGGACTCAAAGGATATCAGGATCAAAATATTCAACAATCATTACACACTTAAGGGTGATGATGTTGAGCTGCTCGAAAAGAGCGCGCAGTATGTTGATACATTGATGCACAAAGTACAAAATGATATTCCAAACCAGTCTGATTTTACGGTAGCTATAGTTTCTGCATTAAATATCGCAGAGAATTATTACAGGGAAAAGAACTCAAGCTTTGTTCTTGACCAGAACTACAAATCACTGATCGGGGGATTGAATTCCCAGGTTAAAGAGATCAATGATTACATAGATAGCAACACCTGATTTTATAGCTGCTTTAGAAGAGATTTATTACAGAATAATCGTTCTTTAAATACCGGATAAGGAAGTTTTTATAAAATTACCGCACCGACCGGCCGTAGCCAAAAATTAAATAGATCCAACACTATTTAATTGGGGAGAACGCTCGATTACAATGTCAATTACAGGCCTCACTCAGAGTTTACTTTGAAATCACATGAACTCAATTAGAGTTCAGCTTCTGTGATCAGTGGAAGTTAAAAGACATTTCGGCACTCACCCACTGTGTTGAAAGAGGGATCTATAACTCTTTCGCTATGGTATGAATCGTGTGCGGTTTTTTTTATTTTTAAAATTGAAAGGTTTTTATCTATTTTCAGAATTGTTTCAACCCAAAATCATATGTTAGAATTACGGAGAAATAAAATATGCTTCAGGAAATTTATGTATTAGTACCGCTGATCGTCATACTCTGCGCGGCGACATTTTATCTTGGCTGGTTCATGCAGAACAAGGTAACAAAAGGTAAGATAAACAGCGCGGAGGAACAGTCAAAACGGATAATTGCGGACGGCGAAAAGGCAGCATTAAATATCAAAAAAGAAAAGCTGCTGGAAGTAAGGGACGAATGGTACAAAAAGAAACAGGAATTTGACCAGGATTACCAGGCAAAAAAGAACAAACTCAAATCCTTCGAAAAACAGCTTCAGGATAAAGAAGAGGTCATAGGCAAAAGGATAGATGAGTATGCCAAAAAGGAAAAATCCATTAACAAGCTTGAAAATGACTATAACAACAAGTTAACTTCACTTGGAGATAAAGAAACAAAGCTTGATGGTCTTATCCAGGAACAGAATAACAAACTCGAAAACATTTCGGGCCTAACAGCAGAAGAAGCTAAGACCATTTTGATGAATAATCTCATAGATGAAACCAAAATGCAGTCTGCAACCAAGCTTAAGGAAATTCGCGATGAAATGAAGCTTGAAGCCAAAAAGCTTGCAAGGAACCTAATAGTTCAGGCTATCCAGAGAAGTGCCGCTGACCATTCCGTGGAAACCACGGTTAGCGTTCTTAATATTCAGAGCGATGAACTTAAAGGCAGGATTATTGGTAAAGAAGGAAGAAATGTCCGCGCTTTCGAAGCTGCTACTGGTGTTGATGTTATTGTTGATGATACCCCGGAAGCAATCACAATTTCCGGCTTCGATCCTTTCAGGAGGGAAGTTGCTAAAATTGCGATGGAACGTTTGATATCAGACGGTCGTATTCATCCTACAAGGATTGAAGAAGTTGTTGAAAAAGTACGCAAAGAACTTGAGGAAGAGATTATTCGCGTTGGCGAAAATTCAATTATTGAGTGCGGTCTGCACGGTTTGCACCCTGAAATGGTTAGATACGTAGGCAGAATGAAGTACCGCACTAGCTACGGGCAGAACCTGCTGCAGCACAGCATCGAAGTCGCTCATTTATGCGGCATAATGGCTGTTGAGCTTGGCCTTGATCCTGTAATGGCTAAACGCGCAGGTCTGCTGCATGATATCGGAAAAGTTATCGATCGTGAGGTTGAAGGGCCGCATGCGATACTTGGTTATGAGCTTGCCAAAAAGTATAAGGAGCATCCGGTTGTATGCAACGCTATAGGCGCGCATCATGAAGATATGGAAATGGAAACGCCAATTGCCGTTATCGTTCAGGCTTGTGATGCAATTAGCGGGGCGCGCCCCGGCGCAAGGCGCGAATCAGTGGAAGGTTACGTAAAACGTCTCCAGAAGCTTGAAGAAGTGGCCAAATCTTTTGAGGGTGTTGGCAGAACCTACGCCATCCAGGCAGGCAGGGAAGTTAGGGTTATTGTTGAGCATGATAAGGTAAGCGATGCATTGGCTGACCAGCTTTCTGTTGATATTGCTACCAGGATCCAGGACGAAATGGAGTATCCCGGACAGATCAAGGTTACCGTTATCCGCGAACGCCGTTCTGTTGCTTACGCTAAATAGCTTCCATGTCACGGTCAAATAGACTGAAGATCGGGATCACTGGAGGCATCGGGTCTGGTAAAAGCCTTGCTTGCAGATACCTGGAAGAAATGGGGTATAAAGTAATTTATGCCGATAGGATAGCCAAAGATCTTTATGCATCCAATAAAACTTTGCTTAAAAAGCTTGCGCGAACGTTCGGATCCGAAATTCTTAATGCAGATGGTTCATTGAACCGGTCAAACGCAAGAAAGATAATCTTTTCAAACAAAAGAAATATTAAAAGGGTGAACTCTATTGTTCACCCTTTTGTGTTTGCTGAAACTGACAGGATAGTTTCAAAGATCAAATCCAGGGTACTTTTTTTTGAAGCGGCAATAATGTTTGAATCCGGCAGCTATAAGGGAATGGATCATGTAGTCCTGATCTACGCAAACAAAGAAACCAGGATAAAACGCATAATTTCCAGGGATGGAGTCAGGCGTGCTGATGTATTGCGCCTTATGAAAATGCAGCTGGATGAACGTCAAAAGTTAAAACGCGCCGATTTCGTTATAAAGAACAATTCCAAACCCAATGACCTTAAAAAAAGTATAAAAGCATTTTCGAAAATAATAGATAAATTGTAATGGATCTGGATCAGCTTGTTAGCAGGGATGATAGTGTTTTCTTCCGTACATATAAGAGGCTTGGTATTGCAATCGAAAGGGGTGAGGGATGTTATCTCTATACAACCTCCGGTGAAAAGATCCTCGATATGTTCGGAGGTTTGGCTGTAAATGTACTGGGTTACGGGCATAAAAGAATGAATGACGCTATCAAAGCGCAGGTTGATAAATATATTCATATTTCGAACTTCTTCTACCAGCCGAAACAAATTGAATTAGCGGAAAAAATAAAGAAATTATCCGGATTCAGTAAAGTTTTCTTTTCAAATTCCGGAACGGAATCAATTGAAGCGGCCATAAAGCTGGTACGCAAATTCTTTCTTGGTACTGATAAAACCACACTCGTTTCATTCACCGGTTCTTTCCACGGGCGGACAATGGGAGCCCTATCACTTACCGCCCGCAAGAAATACCGCGAGCAGTTTCAGCCGCTGCTTCCGGATGTTCTGCATCTTGAATTTAACAGCGCGGCTGAACTGGAAACCAAGATCAATAAAAGAACCGCGGCTGTGTTCATTGAATGCCTGCAGGGCGAAGGCGGTATAAATCCCGCAACACCTGAATTCATAGCTAAGCTGAACGAACTTAAGAATAAATTCGGGTTCATAATAGCCGCCGATGAGATCCAGTCAGGGGTTGGCAGGACAGGCACTTTTAATGCCTTCACACAGTTTGGCCTTGATGCGGATATTTTCATAATGGCAAAAGGTATCGGCGGCGGGTTGCCGCTTGGAGCAATCGCCGGCAGTGACCGCGTGGCAGATGTATTCACCTATGGCGAGCATGGCTCAACCTTTGGCGGCAACCCTGTTGCTGCTGCATCTGGTGTGGTCGTAATGGAAGAGCTCGAAAACGGATTAATATCAAACAACAAGGCCGGGGGAGAGCTGCTGAGAAGAGAACTCAATACCATTAAACAGAAGTATCCTCAAAAGATCAAAGAAGTGCGCGGTATGGGCTTGATGGCAGGCATTGAGTTAAGCTTTCCCGGTGATGGTGTTGTTACACAGCTCATGAAACGAAACATCCTCGTAAATTGTACCAATGATAACGTCATCAGGCTTCTTCCTCCATTTATCATATCTTCAGATGAGATAAAATTATTCTGCAACGCATTTGAAGAAGTAATAAGCGAAATGCAGTAGCATAGAGAGCCAGAACATGAAAAAAGCCGTCTGTTGAGTCAGACGGCTTTTTAATTTAACAGAATTCTGATTTACGCAAAACCCCATTTTGCTTTATTCTGCGCAATATCCTCCGGTGTCGGATTTTTCCTTATAGGTGTCACTTCTGTTGTGAAGTCTTCCGGCGGATGTACTTCAAATACTTTTGCGTTCAGCTCAATATCATCTTTGAATAATGCCGGAACCTGTGAATCTTCGTAAATAGCCTGCCATGGACAAGCCGGTTCGCATGCAGCACAATCAATACATTCTGCAGGGTGTATGTAAAGCATGTTCTTTGAAAAGTTTTCGTCATCAGCCTGCAGCTCATAAATACAATCAACAGGGCAGACTTCTGCGCATTCTGTATCTTTACAATCAACGCATAATTTGGTAATTACCCAAGGCATAGTTTTTTATCTCCTTAAATTAGAAACTTCTTATACAAATATAAAAAGAAACGTTAAATTAAAAAGTGGACTTTTCAGGTATATGATATTTATCCACGTGAATTTATGACATAAATCAACAAATCATTTTGAAAAATATAACAAAAGTCATATTTAGAGAAATTAAGGAATATTATTTCTTTTCCTTAATATCCACTCCACAGAAAATAAGAGGATCACAAGCATAAGGTAATACTTATTACTCCACAGATCAAACCGCAGATATCTCTCCGTTACCGTTTCACTTCCCGGAAGGCTGCGATAGCCCTTAAGCAATTCGCCATAACTACCGGCACTTTCATCATGCAGCATGCTGCCGCCGGTTTTGGAAGCGATCTCACTGAGAAGCGCGAAGTTACTCCGGGTTTCAATGAATTCCGTATTCACTGTATCGCTTAAGAACCTGTTCACATCCCTGGCCCAGTAATTGCCGTTGTATTCAGCTTCAGCTTCAATGGAATAATCACCGGCTGCAAGCGGCGGCAGTACCGCCGAAAACCTGTTTTCTTCCGGGGTGAACCTGAGCTCGCCAGCGTTTGAACCGTCTTTCCTGACTATCCTTCCCGTCAGAACAGCGTTACGAGTCATAGCGAAATTTTCATCATACACTTCCGCGTATATTTTTGGGGATTCAGTATAGTCAAAAATATCTTTTGAAGGATATACTCTTAGTTTAGTTCTTTTTTCTTTTTGCAGCGTCATATTGATAAGCTCAAGCAGCATAGCTTCCAGGGTTTTTTCAGCATTAGTTCCGGGGTTCAGCTTCCAGCGCCAAAGCCCGTAACCTAAGAATGCCGTAGACCGCGAATTGCCGTTTACTCTGTTGATTATCACAGGTTCACCTGATGCTTTATCGGTAGCCAGTGTAACTGAGCCGGGCTTTGGCATTATGCCGCCGATGTTCCTGAATATCTCATTGGTTGAACCCAGTCCCGGAATATTTGCTAAACTGTTCTCGCTCAAAGTCACCGGCTGAAGCCTGAACAGGTTTTCACCCTGGTTGATCCTGCCCGCTGAAAACGGAATCTGCTCATCAAATGTACTGAGCTTCTGGTAATCGGTATTTTTACCTGCAAAGAATACTACCGGCACTTTGAACTGCTTCACAGCTGTTGATATCTCGCTTACCATGGCTGAGCTTGTTACGTTTGTTGGATAGTTTAGCATGAATAAAGTTGAAAGCTCAGCAAACTGTCTGTAATCTATGGGACCCTCGTAAAAATCACCCGCAGATTTCTGCGTGCGGTAGGTTATGTTATAATTGCCAATTCTCTTAAGCACAGAGCCGGTAAACTCGTTATCATAGCCCGGTCCGCCTGATACTACCAGTATATTCACTTTGTTATCAATGAATGTGATGAAGAAGTCATTGTGATTGTTTTTATACGTAAGCTCACCGGGGATATTCTCAACAGTAATTCTGTACTTTATTTTTCCCGGTGCATTTTCAGTTACTTCAAACTCCGCTTCGTAATTTGTTTTGCCCGGCTCAAAATTTAGCAGGTGAGATCTTATCTCGCTGCCTTCGCGCTGTAACTTTATAACAGTGCTTTCTGTGCCCGCCTTATTGATAGTTAAGAAAACCCTTATCTTTACCGGCGTACCTGTGAAGGCTTTTTCATTTCTTACGATACTTTTAAGGATAATATCCTTCTTCTCGGCGGTATCGCCAACAGGGAAAATTACAAAAGGAGCATTGAATGTCATCGCCTCATACACAGGATTTGAACCATCCGTAAAGATACCATCTGACAGAAGTGTAACCGAATTATATGAGCCATCAGGGAAGTTTTCTTTGATCGATCTAAGTGATGTAACCAGATCTGTGCTGTACCCGTTATAGCTTATTGAATCGGCATCCTTTAAAACAATGACAGCACTTGAAAATCCAAATACATCGCTTTCACTATTGAACAGGCCGGCTTCTTTGATTACCCGGTCTATCTGTTCCTGTTTGCCTTCGAGGGTATTGCTTCGGGATATATCAATTAAAACAATATCCTTCCTGCTGCTGCTGTTTCCTGTTAAGTATGAAAGTACGGGTTCAATGAATAATGCCAGTAAAATGAAAATTGCCGCGGTTTTAAGAGCTATTAAAAGTGCTTTTTTGTTCTTTTCAACGGCGGTATTACGGTAAAAGTAATATGAAACCGCCGCTGCAATTACCATGAAGAGAGCTAGGAACAGGGGAGAGTAACTTGAAGAAAATCCCGGCATTGGCTGTTTATAAATTAAACGGCAGCGCTTTTAACGCTGCCGTAAGATCAGAGTTTTATTTCGAGGTAAATTGTTTTTTTAAGCTCTTCAAGCCACTCGCCGAGCAGTTTCTGCTCTTTGAACTTTTGGGCATATTGTTCAAGCAGCATGTAGTCGCCTTCAAGCGTAGCGGCATGTTCAGGGTATTTATTCTTAACCAGGTACATGTAGTAGCCATAATATCTTTCATCGCCAACTTTGACGGGGTCAGATATTTCGCCGATCGAAAGAGGCGTGAGCGCGGCTATTTCAAGCTGGTCCAGATTGTTAACGCTCAGCTTGCCGATATACCCGCTATCGGAGGCTGATTTTGGATCCTGTGAATATTCAACTGCAGCCTGGTTGAATGTTAACTGGCCTGATTTGATCTTCTCACGGAGATCTTTCAGGAAATTTATTTCCGTAAAATCCGCCGCTTCAAGCCTGGGGAACTTAACCAGTATGTGCTGCGCGGTGATGAAATCACCGGTCTTGTCGTTTAGCTTAATTATGTGGTAACCGAATTCCGTTTCTACTACACCGGAGGATTCACCCGGCTTTAAGAGGAAGGCCGCGTCTTCAAATTCCTTTACAAAGGAACCCTTCTTGGATTTACCAAGGGCTCCGCCCTGAATAGCGGAAAGTGAATCATCAGAGTATTTCTTGGCCAGCTCAGAAAAATCCATGCCTGCTTTTACACTGTCAAGTATCTTATCTATTTTTTCCTTCGCAATGAATTTCGCGTCTTCTGTGATCTTTGGTATCCTTATTATCTGAGAAAGTTCATATGTTTCAGGTACCATGGGCAATGAATCTTTGTAGTCATTGTAAAACTTAGTGACCTCAGGCTTTGTCACAACAATTCCGTAACCAAACTTAGCCTGCTTCACGCGGGTAAGTTTCATGTTCTTTTCACTCTGGTCTTTCAGAAGGTTCTTTATCTTTGGAATGGTAAGTCCATAAGCTTCTTCAACGTTCTTTTCTGATCCGAACTGAGCTACCATATCCCTGATTCTGCCTTCAACCTGTTTGTTAACTTCGTCCGCGGATACAAAGATACTATCCTGCTCAGCCTTGGCAAGCATCAGCTTTTCAGATACAAGGTTCTGGAAAACCTGCTGTACCAGCTCATTGCTTATCTGCTGAATATTATTCTGCTGCATGTAGCTGTAGAGCGAAAAGTTCAGGTCAGATTGCAATACGACATCGTTGCCTACAATTGCAATTATCTTATCGCCTTCGCCCTGTGAAAAAACATTCAGCGATACCATTAATCCGAGAGCTGCTAATATGATTTTTATCTTATTCAATAATTTAAATTTAAATCTTTCTGTTATGATTCTTTTTTTGATCTGTTTTTAAAACCTGCAACCTGAAGCCGCTTAATCTTTGTAAGCTTCAGTTAAAACATCTTCGTGAATAGTTACCGGGTATTTTTGTCTTAAGGATTCCAGGTAAGCCTTTTCTGAATCTTTATACTTTAACTGCTGAAGCTCGTTAGAAATTTCAGGTTTTGCCTCATCAAGTGATTTTGCAACCTGCTGACCTGTTGAATCAGTCTTGGTATATTTCGCTTTATTGGTTTCATAAAATGCCGTTATATCCGTTTCGTTCACTTTAACTTTGCTCCACAGTTCATCCTGGTCTATTCTGAATACAAGCAATCCGTTCTCATAATCTGTAATGTTGGCTATGAACTCATCGTCTTTTTCTATGTTTGAATCTTTTGCTTTTTTATTTAGCAGCGGACTCTCACTGGCTGAATTGATCATTGCCGTTAATGTCTGGTCTATCAATGTCATTCTAGCAAAATCTCTGTTTATATTAAGGTGGTTTATCAGGTCAATTACTTTAACCTGTCCGCCATCAAATGTCGCAATGATGGTTTCTTTATCTGAAGCTGAAAACAGGCTATCGAGGTTATAATCAGCTACTGTTTTAACTGAATCAAACTTTGATTTGAGGAAGGCCATTCCCTCAGGTACTAATTTATAACTGAATTTTCCCTTTAATGTTTCAACAAATTTCGCGTATTCATCTTTGTAAGCCTTCGATTTTTTGAATTCATTCTTTAAATTCTCAAATTCTTTTTCAAAAGAGCCTACTCTTTTTTCACCGGATTTCTTCACAATATGCCATCCATAAGGGGTTCTGATCGGACCCGAGATATCGCCAACTGACATTGAAAAGGCCGCTGAATCTATTGGCTGCGCCAGTCTTCTTCTTTCAACATTACCTAAGTCGCCGTTCTGCTGTTTGGAACCTGCATCATCGCTGTACTGCTGAACCAGTGACTCGAAACTTTCGCCGCCTTTTGCTTTATTGAATACATCAAGCGCAAGCTGGTATGTGCCTACGGAATCAACAACGTTACCAAGTGAATCTCTTTTTTCCTGAAGCAGGATGTGCGAGATATGAACTGATTCGATCCTCGGTTTGCGGTCAGTTAGTTTTATAATATGCAGACCGAACATTGTTCTTACCGGTTTTTTTGAAATATCGCCTACTTTAAGCGCGTAAACCGCGTCTTCAAATTCAGGTACGGTCATACCGGCTGTGAAGTAATATAAGTCGCCTTTGTTTGATTTAACCGTACGGTCAGTGGAATATTGCTCCGCAATCACGCCGAAATCTTCGCCCTTTTCGAGTCTTGCAATGATTGAATCCGCTCTCTGGTAAGCCATTATGGAATCCTGCGGTGAGGCGTTTTCAGGAAGGTTTAAAAGTATATGTGATGCGCGTACTTCATCTTTTCTCTTTTCGTAAAGATCTTCTACTTTTTCAGTGACAATTTCTTTATCTACAAGGTAAGTAGGGGCGAAATTCCTTTTGTACTCTTCCACATCCTTTTGTATATCAGGATTGTTCAAAAGCCCGCGCTCGCGCGCATCTTTCACTTTTAAGCGGAAATTGATATAGAGATTGAGAAACTGTTTCTTTTCATCAATTGATTTATTTTTAGCTGTATCAATGTTGCCTACTGTTTTGAGGTATTGTTTTTCAAACTCGCCAAGGGTGATCTTATCACTGCCGATATCAACCAGGGTTTTATTGGCTTTATTGCAGTTAGAAGCTGAAAAGGCCAGCATGGCAATTACTAAAAGAATTCCGTACATTTTGAATTTATTCATTTTATTCATTAAATATGATATATTTTTAATTAATTTTCGGGAAATTTAATCTCAATTTTAGCTATTATTAACAAGAGTTTCAAGGCAGTTTTGGCTAATTGAGAGTTGGTGTATTACAATTGATGATTGAAAGCTAAACTGCTGATGGTTTAATCAGTTAAACAAATATATGTTTTATTGGTTTCAGGCTGCGGCACATTTTTTTTCTCACAATGATTCTCAATATGAAAGCGATATTCTTTTTTATGGGATTTGGTGAGAAGTTTTCTGCGAATACAGCTTGTTTTGTGGGAAACAATTTTCTCATTATGAATATATTCATTGTGAGAATGATTCTCATGATGATTATTCAAAGTGAGAATGCAGCAAAATGCGCAATTTTTGAGGTCGTAATTCTCAAGATGATTCTCAAGATGAATAATGTAAATGAGAAAAGTCATGGATGTAAAAGTGTTTAGTTTCGTGTATATGCATTATGCATATAGCGCAATATAATATATGCAAATGGCAAATGCAAGGGGTTTAAAAAATTATTTTATAAGCAATATGAAGTTTTAATGTATTGATTTATATAAATATGACAATTAATATGCATGAATTATCTTAAAAATTAATTGAATGCAGCCTTTTCTTAAATGACAATAGAACAATACATAGAAAGCGTAAATAAACGCTACAGGCTTGGCAATGCCACGGAACATACTTTCCGCGGAGACCTTCAGCAGCTCATAGAAAGCCTTGTGCCCGGAATAAATGCCACAAATGAACCCCAAAGACAGGCTTGCGGCGCGCCGGATTATATCCTTACCAAAAAAGAAATACCTATTGGTTACATAGAAGCTAAAGATATCGGCGATGCAGATCTTGACGGTACAAAGAAAAACGGCAACAAAGAACAGTTTGACCGTTACAAAGCCTCATTGAGTAACATTATATTTACTGATTACATAAATTTCCATTTATACCGTGAAGGTGAGTTTGTTACTAAAATTGCCATAGCTGAGCTTACCCCTAAAGGTATTAAACCACTGCCTGAAAATTTTTCGGGGTTTACAATATTTATAAAGAGTTTTACAGCATACGCAGGGCAAACAATAAAAGGCAGTAAAAAGCTTGCAATGATGATGGCTGATAAAGCAAAACTGCTTGCCATTATAATTGAAAAGGCGCTGGCAGGTGATGAATTAAATCAGCAGAACAGCACATTAAAAGACCAGTTAACAGCTTTCAAACAAATATTAATACACGATATAACTGCAAAGGGTTTTGCCGATGTTTACGCGCAGACAATCGCATACGGTATGTTCGCGGCACGTTTGCATGACCCCACTTTACCAACATTCAGCAGGCAGGAAGCAGCGGAGCTGATTCCCAAATCAAATCCTTTCCTGCGTAAGCTGTTTGGGTATATTGCGGGACCCGATATTGACGACCGCATAAAATGGATAGTTGACGACCTAACGGAAATTTTCCTGGCATGTAATGTGGAAGAGATACTTGCGAATTTCGGCAAAGCTACCAAAACAGAAGACCCGATAATCCATTTTTACGAAACTTTCCTGAGTGAATATGACCCCAAACTGCGCAAAGCCCGCGGGGTTTGGTACACACCCGCGCCTGTTGTAAATTTCATAGTAAGGGCAGTTGATGATATTTTAAAAGCGGAGTTTAACCTGCCGCAGGGACTTGCCGATAACAGCAAAACCAAAATAAAAGTAAATTTACAGGCAACCGATAAACGTTACAAAGAAAATATAAGAACTATTGAAGAAGAAGTTCACCGTGTGCAAATTTTAGACCCTGCAGCAGGTACAGGCACATTTTTAGCTGAAGTAGTAAAACAGATTTACGCAAAGTTTAAAAGCCAGCAGGGCATTTGGAGCGATTACGTTGAAACAAATCTGCTGCCCCGTTTAAACGGTTTTGAAATACTTATGGCAAGCTATGCAATGGCGCATTTAAAGCTTGATTTGCTGCTAAAGGAAACAGGCTACAAGCCAACACACCCCTCCTTTGGAGGGGCAGGGGGAGGTCGCCTGAGGGTTTACCTTACCAACAGCTTAGAGGAAAGCCACCCGGAAACCGGAACTCTATTTGCAAACTGGTTAAGCACAGAAGCAAACGAAGCGAATTATATAAAGCGTGATACGCCTGTAATGTGTGTAATTGGTAATCCGCCATATGCTGTAAGTAGTTCGAATAAGGGTAAATGGATCCAAAATCTAATATCTGAATACAAAAAAGATTTAAAAGAACAAAAAATAAATCTAGACGATGATTATATAAAGTTCATTCGTTATGGTCAGCATTTTATTGATAAAAATGGAAGTGGTATTTTAGCGTATATTTCAAATAATAGTTTCCTTGATGGAATAACACACCGCCAAATGCGGAAACATCTCTTAGAAAGTTTTGATAAAATTTATATTTTGGACTTACATGGTAATAGCAAAAAAAGAGAGGTTAGTCCAGATGGTTCTATTGATCAAAATGTATTTGATATAATGCAGGGAGTTAGCATAAATATATTTGTAAAAACTGGCAAAAAAAGAAAAGTAAGTTTAGGATCAGTTTACCACAGTGAATTGTTTGGCAAAAGAGAGGATAAGTATAAAAAACTAATCAACGATAATATTAAAAATATAAATTGGGTTGAGTTAAGTTATACCAGACCCAATATGTTTTTTGTACCAAAGAATTTTGATGAAAGTATATTGTACGATTCATATATTAGTTTGGATGATTTGTTTTTACTAAAAGGACCAGGCTGTAAAACTGAAAGAGATGGTTTAAATATTAAATTTGATTTCATAGACTTAAAAAATATATTATTAGACTTTATTAATTTAGACGAAAATAGCTTAAGAATTAAATATAATTTAAATAAAGATAGTAGAGATTGGAAAGTAAATTGGGCTAAAAAAGATGTTACGGATAATTTTAATGACACATTGATTAAAGAATACTTATACAGACCATTTGACAAAAGATACATTTATTATTCTGGTATATCTAAAGGTTTTGTTGGTACGCCAGGCTATAAAAGATTTGCAAATATGTTCAAAGAGAATATTGGATTAATATACCCTAGAATGTGTAAAGGTAGAGGTGGTTTTCAACATGGATTTATTTCAAAGAATATTATTGATGTTGCAAGTGGTGATGCTTTTTCAGGAGCGGGTACTTTTTTCGCTCCGTTATATTTATATCCATTAACAAGTATTCAACAAAATGTTTTAGAAACCGCAGAAAGAACTCCAAACTTAAAGCCCGAAATAGTAAAGGAAATAGGAGAGAAATTAGGTTTAACGTTTGTGCATGAAAAGACCTCCCCAACCCCTCCAAAGGAGGGGCTTGAAAAGCAGCCATCAGGTTCTTTGAAACAGGGTGAGACTTTTGCGCCTATAGATATTTTGGATTATATTTATGCGGTGCTGCACTCACCCGCTTACAGAGAAAAATACAAAGAATTCTTAAAAATAGATTTCCCCAGAGTGCCATATCCAAAAGACAAAAAGACATTTTGGAAATTAGTTAAGTTGGGTGGTGAATTGAGGGAGATACATTTGCTTGAGAGTCCGCAGGTAGAAAAATTTAAAACTAAATATCCTGTAGCCGGTGATAATGTTGTAGATAAACCAAAATATATTGAGGTAAAATCTGGGACGGGAAAAGTATATATAAACAGCTCGCAGTATTTTGAAAATGTACCGGATGCAGCCTGGAATTTCTACATAGGCGGTTACCAGCCGGCACAAAAGTGGCTTAAAGACCGCAAAGGCAGAAAATTAGAGTTTGATGATATTTTGCATTACCAGAAGATAATCGTTGCATTAACAGAAACAGGCAGGCTGATGAGTGAGATTGACAAGGTAGGGGTGGAGTGAAGTTTTTAACACAATGTTGAAATTCATATTTAAATGAACGAAAAAGAAATAATATTACCCGAAAAGAAAACTAAAAAAAAATGGCTAACAAAAAAGCTAATATTCTTTATTGGTAATATTTTCCCTTCATTGGTAGCAATAACTGCACTTTTATTCGCTTACAGTCAAACGAAAGAAATTAACGATACAAACTTTCAAATTAAAAAGTTTGAAATTACTTATAATGAGAAAAAAAAGAGCTATTTAGATTTAATTACAATAATAAACCAAATAAAAGAAACAGAATTTGATGCTACTATCAATAAAAAAGAAGATTTCCAACATTTATATCAAGAGCTCATGAATTATGCTTTCGCGTTGGCAATTTATCTAGATACAAAAAACAGTTTGAATTTAGAAGTAGAGTGTAGAAAATTTTGGGAGATTAAATTCAATTATAGCAAGCTAGATGAGTTTGAGAAGAGCTTAGCTTATTTTAATTACGATTTAAAAGACATTCTTTTTAAAAATTAACATTGAATAATTTTATGCCTTCAAATTTGTTCTCTGTTTGAAGTTTCATTTTAGCACAATCATTTTTCTTACTTCCGTAAAGTTACCTGAAATAAACCTGTAAAAGTAAATACCGCTTGTTTGGTTTTCAGCATTCCAATTTACAGAATAAACACCTGGGTCAAGTTCTTCGTTAACTAAAAGGGCTACCTCTTTACCGGTTATGTCATTAATAACTAATTTTACGAATTCTCTTTTAGGTAAATCAAATTTAATGTTTGTCACAGGATTAAAAGGATTAGGATAGTTTTGTTGTAATCTGAAGTTTGTAGGTACTTCATTGGAAATTGTTATAATACCAATTGGATTACCTGTTGGATTTTTTTTGTAATAAATTTCTTCATTGCCATGACGTAAATCAGTCCAAAGGATATTTACTGTTGAATTTGATACAGAAATGGAAGTATTTTCTGAATTTAAGGAATTATTTGTAAGGAGTAAATCCGGATCCCAGTTTACGCCGGAATCAGTAGATCTTTTGTAACACACATCAAAATGACCAGATACAGATTTTATGAAAACTATATGCAGCGCATTGCCTGAAACCTCAATAAAAGGTTTTCGTGACGCAACTGTATTTGTCAATCTTGTATCGGTTCCCCAACTTTCGCCTTCATCAGAAGAAATCTTAAAATATATTTCATAATTTGAACTCCTATAGTCATCCCAAACCACATAAATAGATTCACCGGAATAGGAAACAGTTGAATATTGAGAACTGCTGGTATGATTTGTTAATCTGATATCAGATCCCCATGTAGTTCCATTGTTAGTTGACTTTTTATAATAAATTTCTCCATTAATACCATCCCTGTTATCAGTCCATGTAACATGTAGGGTTGATGCATTTACGGTAATGCTTTGTTGGTATGAAAAAGCTGAATTATTTGTTAATCTTATATCATCACCCCAATTTAGTCCTGAATTTGTGGACCTTTTATAATAAACTTCATTGTTGCCGTCCCTATTGTCTATCCACAAAACATGTATATTTGTGTTATAAACTTTAATACAAGGTTGTTGTGAAATATAAGCACTATTGGTTAATCTTGTATCAACTCCCCAGTCCAAACCGGCATTTGTTGAACTTTTGAAATATATTTCGTCATTGTTATTCCGCCTTTCAGCCCACACGATGTATATTTGTGAACCGTTTACCGCAATTGAAGGTGACGCAGAATTTTGCGGATCATTAGTTAATCTGGTATCTGCTTCCCAATTTGTTCCAACATCAATGGATCTCTTATAATATATCTCTGAATTTCCATCTCTCGTATCTTCCCAGACTACATGTATAAAATTTCCACTGTTTGCAATACAGTTTGCATGTATTGAAGTTTGGGAAATATTTGTGTCATTAGTTAAACGAACATCAGGCAGCCACTGCGTGTACAATTTGGTTAACAAAGTAAGTGAAAATAGGAATAATACTGTAAAAGTGGATTTATTCAATCTAATTCTCCTTTTGTTTTATAAATATAATCGATTTTTTTAAAATTTAATATTCTTAAAAGGATTCGATGAGCTTTGCCCATCGCTGATATATTACGCAACTTCGTGGCTTGTCATTTTCACCCCCGATTTTGGTGCCAGACTGGGCTTGCAGTTTTTTCAACAACGACAAAGTTGGTTTGATGTTTCTCCACGTGTATTCGCCAGTTCTTCGACCTTACGGGGGTAGTGGGAGTGTTTTTTTTGCAGGTGCATTCTGGTTCGTGAATCGTCGCGTATGTTATAAAACCCCCATCTAAGATTATCGGTTATTGTGGCATTATGAATAATTTCAAATTCACTTCAAGTAAAGATTTTTTCCCCCCTTTGCGAAAGGGGGGACGATATTTAAGCATTAGGTACAATGTCAATCTAACCACTAATAAGTTTTATCGCAAAACCTGAGATGGGGGTTTGTAAACATTTTCCCCTCCACTGACTTCACATGCAGTTTAGCGAAACTTCACCAAAAACAAGAGCATATGTCACCCCTACGGGGTTCATCAAACAGGAGGAATATTAAAACTACAAATATATCACCCCTACGGGGTTTGAAGAAATGATGCTATAATGCTTTTCTTCGTGTCTGTCTTTCTAAGTGTGAAAGTTTTGTGCCATTGTGGCAGGTTCTTTTGCTTGCCTTATATGAGTGTGATCATAGCTAAGTATTGATTTTTTGGTATCTTCCAGCTTCCACTCACAGGATTAAGATAGCGAATAGTTCATTACCCCCTCCAGCTCCTCCTTACAGGGGGAGGGTGCATCTGTATTCAAAATTTACCAAAAATTACTCATTACGGCTTATATAGATTTTAAAATATAAAATTGTTATATTTGTAAGCTAAAATCCATAATAAAGGGGTGATAAAAACTTGATCAAAGTAACACTGCAGGACAATGAATCTATAGATAAAGTCTTAAAAAGATTCAAAAAGAAGTATGAAAAAGCCGGCGTTTTAAAAGAAGTACGTAAAAGAGGCTTTTTTGTAAAGCCTTCAATAAAAAAACGCATGAAAAAGGCTAAAGCTATCAGAAGAAATAAAAGAACTCTGGCGGAAGAAACTGCGGCTTAATTCCGGTTTTAATGCTAAAAGATTTTCCCCATCCGTAAATGCTGTAAAGGATGGGTTTTTTATTATAATCTTCACTTTTGAAACTGCTAATCATTAATTGTTGTTCTAACATTTGAAATTACAGCAAAAAAGTTCAGGGGAATCAAGCGGTTCAGTAAATGAGCACACTTCATCCGGCAATTTAAAGCCGTTCATCACGTCTGAAGAAATACAGGCGCGGATAAAAGTGCTTGCTGCGCAGATAAGCAGAGACTACGCCGGAAAAATTCCCGTATTCATAGGTGTGTTAAACGGTTCTTTTATTTTTATCAGCGACCTGGTGAGGGAAGTATCTGTTGATGTTGAAATTGACTTCCTCAAGCTTTCAAGCTACGGCGACAGCAAAATATCATCTGGTGAAGTGAAGCTGCTGAAAGATCTGAATTGCCAGATCGACGGCAGGGATATAATAATTGTTGAAGATATCGTGGATTCAGGTCTATCGATAAAATATATCCGCGATCTTGTGCTTTCGCACAATCCAAGCTCGCTTGAGTTTTGTACGCTGCTGATGAAAAAAGGATTGAGCAACCTTAGCTTTGATATCAAATACACCGGGTTCGAAATTGAAAATAAATTTGTTGTAGGCTACGGACTCGATTACGCGCAGAAATACAGGAATTTGAAAGAGATATGTATATTAGAATCATAACATAAATTATTCAACTCATCGGATGACTCTAAGTCATCCGATGAGTTTAAACAGTAAACAAAATTTAGTTTAAAGAAAAAAATATTAGATGTCAGAAGATTTTTCAAATAACGGTTCAAATCAGAAGCCTCCCAAAAAGAGGCGGAACGAAGAATTTAACTGGAACAGGGTTTTTAAAGTAGTGCTCGGATGGAGCGCGATACTTTTCGGCTTTTTCCTGATCATGATATGGTCAAAATCAGGTGATGGCGGCGAAGTGGAAATAGGCTTTGACCAGTACCAGAGACTTCTTAACGAAGATAAGATCAAAGAAGCTGTTGTTAAGAAGCTTGATAACACTTTCACATTTCACGGTGTATTGAAACAGCCTGAGCCGCTCAATGTAGGCAATCGCCAGGTTACCGGCGATAAGATCATAGTTCTGCTTCCGTACACAAATATTGATGACGCTGTTATCAAAACATGGAACGATAAACAAATAGCGTTCCGCATAGAAAAAGAAGATACAAGCTGGATAGGTCCGCTGATAGGCGCATTGCCGTGGATACTGATCATCGTATTCTGGATAATAATTATGCGCAGGATGCAGGGCCAGGGCGGGGGAACTAAGGGAATTTTCTCTTTCGGTAAATCCAAAGCCAAGATGCTCACAGAAAACCAATTGCGTGTAACATTTAAAGATGTTGCGGGCGCTGATGAAGCAAAATATGAGCTTGAAGAAATTATAGAATTTTTAAGAGAGCCTTCCAAATTCCAAAGACTCGGCGGCAAGATACCAAGAGGCGTATTGCTGCTTGGACCTCCGGGAACAGGTAAAACTTTGCTCGCAAGAGCAGTTGCCGGCGAAGCAGGCGTACCGTTTTTCAGTATCTCGGGCGCGGATTTTGTTGAGATGTTCGTTGGTGTAGGCGCTTCGCGTGTACGTGACCTGTTTGAAAAGGGTAAGAAGAACGCTCCGTGTATAATTTTCATTGATGAAATTGACGCAGTCGGCAGGCACCGCGGTGCGGGTCTTGGCGGCGGACACGATGAACGCGAGCAGACATTGAATCAGCTGCTTGTTGAAATGGATGGCTTTGAACAGAATGCAGGCGTAATAATAATTGCGGCTACCAACAGACCCGATGTACTTGATCCGGCGTTGTTAAGACCCGGCAGGTTTGACAGGCAGGTTGTTGTTGATAGACCCGATGTAAAAGGACGTGAAGGCATATTCAAAGTTCACGCAAGGAATATCCCGCTGGATAAATCAGTTTCACTGGAAGTCCTTGCAAAAGGTACCCCCGGACTCTCCGGCGCGGATATTGCAAATCTAGTGAACGAAGCTGCGCTTCTTGCGGCGCGCAAGAACCAGAACATTGTAACAATGGCAGATTTTGAAGAAGCCAAAGATAAAGTTATGATGGGTATGGAGCGCAAGAGCTTGATAATAAGCGAAAAAGAAAAGAAGACAACAGCGTATCATGAAATTGGCCATGTACTTGTAGCCAAGATGATACCTGAATCAGACCCGGTACATAAAGTTACAATTATACCAAGAGGCAGAGCGTTAGGCGTTACAACTTACCTGCCAATTGATGAGAAGCATACTTATTCCAAGGAATACCTTGAAGCCATGATAGCTTACGCTATGGGCGGCAGGGCGGCTGAGAAAATAGTATTCAACCAGCTAACGACCGGCGCGGGTAATGATATTGAACGCGCTACCGCGCTTGCGCGAAAAATGGTATGCGAGTGGGGCATGAGCGAAAAACTCGGTCCATTAACCTTCGGCAAAAAAGAGGAAGAGATATTCCTTGGCAGGGAAATTTCACAGCACAGAGATTACAGCGAAGATACAGCCATTGTAATAGATGAAGAAGTAAGAACCATTGTTAACCGCGGAATGGAACGCGCAATGAAAGTGCTGAACGAAAATATGGAGATACTGCACAGGCTATCCAATGCTTTGCTTGAAAGAGAAATTCTTGACAGCGATGAAATTGATAAGATAATGCGCAATGAAACATTGCCGCCGTTTGAGAAGATAAAAGTAAACGGTGAGATACCGAATGGCGAGTTATCAAATGGTGAGTTATCCAACAATGAGTTATCGAACGGTGTGAACGGTAAGACTGAAAACACCGGATCAGATGTAAAAACTGATGATAATAAATCAAACGATACTAAGAAAGATTAATATCCGTCATAAATAGTTTTTTCCAAATGCCTGCCTGGCAATTAATTTACAGGCAGGCTTTATTTTTTGGATTGAGAGATTCACATGCAAAGAGTGTAACAGCTTAAATCGGGAATTCATAAATGACCCTCACCCCCTAACCCCTCTCCCAAAGGGAGAGGGGAGCAAAGACTCTCGGATTTGGTTTAATAGCCAGCTTTAATTAAATTTGATATAAGCAACATATTCCGCTTGTGCCTTAGAAACAAGGACAGCGGGAATGGTTAGAGAATTGCAGAAAGAATATATAAATACTAATTCCACAACACCGTTTCAGGGTGAAATATACCGGAAGCTGATACATTATTCATCAGCATCTATATCTATTGGGTATCTGTTCATTCAGAAAGAAATTGTGCTGCTGGTTCTGGGTATTCTGCTTTTGCTTATGTTCCTTGTTGAATTCATAAAGTACAAAAGCAATTTTATCTATGACCTTTATCTTAAGAATTTTAAACACATGCTCCGCGAGCATGAGTATGACAGGAACCGCTTCCGTATAAACGGGGCATCGTGGGTGATATTTGCCGCGATATTCTGCATAATACTCTTCCCGAAGCTGATTGCGGTAACGGGTTTGTTAATGCTTTCCTTTGCAGACAGCACTTCAGCTCTTGCCGGAAGGCTTTTCGGCAAAAAGCAGTACGCGCCAAACAGGTCATATGTCGGCTCAATTACATTTTTTGTTGTTGGGTTGCTTGTGATGTTCCTTGCGCCAAAATATTTCTATACGGTCACTGAGTACTCGATAGTTTTGATCGCGGTAATAGCAACAACGGTTGCGGATGGATTGAGTCTGCCAATAGACGATAATTTTACCATTCCCGTTGTATGCTGCAGTGTATTATATTTGCTGTATATATTGTTTTACCCGGGGATTGTGTTTTAAAAAGACCTCACCCCAAATCGCGCTAAAGTACGATTTTACTCCTCCCTTAATAACAAGGCTTGCAGTCCAAAGGAGAGGGGAAGTTATCAAACTGTCTTATAATATATATTGTCATTCCTGCGAAGGCAGGAATCTTATAATGTTTCAACCTTAATTTTTCCCAAATGAATTTTCTTGAAACAGTCTGAATAAGAAAAATGATTTTTAGTATAAAGAATAAAAAAATAAATCCAAATTTAAATAGATTCCCCTTTTAGCGGGAATGAGGAAATCATGGGCTTAAAATGCGGTATTGTAGGTTTACCAAATGTAGGTAAATCAACCCTGTTCAATTGCTTAACTTCATCCCAGGCAGCGGAAGCTGCCAATTATCCGTTTTGTACCATAGAACCGAATATCGGTGTCGTGACAGTCCCCGATAAACGCGTTGATGAGCTTGTAAATCTGTACAAATCCAAAAAAATTGTAAAAACGGTAATTGAGTTCGTTGATATTGCGGGACTCGTTGCCGGCGCTTCAAAGGGCGAGGGTCTCGGCAACAAATTCCTTTCACACATCCGCGAAGTGGACGCGATTGTTCACATTGTGCGCTGCTTTGAAAACGAGAATGTTATTCATGTTAATAACAAAGTTGATCCCAAAGCTGATATTGAGATCATAGAAACTGAACTGATCTTAAAGGATATTGAAACCATTGAAGCCAAAATCCAGAAAACCGAAAAGGGACTTAAGACGGGTGATAAAAAGATCAAGGATGAATACGCAAGCTATCTTGACCTGAAAAAGCATCTGGAATCCGGCAGGCTTGCCAAGTATTTTATCAATGAATACAAAAAAAATCATTCACCCGATGATTACAAACATCTGCATGAGTTGAATCTGTTGACAGATAAACATGTACTATATGTTGCAAACGTGGATGACAAAAATATCGGCGGCAATGAGTATTCAAAGATAGTTCAGGAAATTGCGCAGAAAGAAGGCGAAGAGGCTATAGTGCTTTCTGTCGGAATTGAATCCGAAATATCACAGCTTGAGCCGGATGAAAAAGCTGAATTCCTGAAGGAGCTTGGGATCGAAGAGCCTGGGCTTGATAAACTTATCCACACAGCGTATCATTTGCTGGGATTGAAAACTTTCTTTACCGCGGGTGAAAAGGAAGTGCATGCATGGACCTTTGTGCAGGGCACAAAGGCGCCGCAGGCGGCGGGTATTATTCACACCGATTTTGAGCATGGCTTTATAAGAGCTGAAATTATGAGTTATGATGACTTGATAAAGCTTGGCAGCGAAGCTGCCGTGAAGGAAAAGGGTTTAATGCGCGTTGAGGGCAAGGAATACGAAGTGAAAGACGGCGATGTGGTGTATTTCAGGTTTAATGTGTAAAGATATAAGTTGGTCTATCAAATGCTTTTTTGCGAGGAGCGAAGCGACAAAGCAATCTTATAAATTAAGCAATATGTTTCCTGAAGTTGTTTTATTTAAGATGTTTTCAGTAAGATATCTAATAACATATTTAATATTACATATATGAACGTTAAATTAATTTTACCGATCCTGTTCTTTTTAATTTCAATAAATGTACTCTCACAGCATACTGTGATTGATAAACTTTCCAATACAACCGATATTAAAGTCGTATGGGAAGTTTCAACTGATGAGATCGAGAAAGGTATTTCAGGAGGATTGCTGTATCCTGAAATGCAGTTCAGCCGTTATGAACTGCTTGGCGTGCCTAAAGAGAATTATACAATAAAAGTAATTCTGCACGGACCGGCCGGCAAGTTTCTGCTGACGGACGAAAAATACAAAGAGGTAACAGGTACGGATGTACCCAATCCAAACAAAGAGCAGGTAGCCAAGCTTTTGAGTCAGGGTGTTGGCGTTGAGCTTTGCATCGTCACTATGGAAATGAACAAGTGGACCGAAAGCGATATTCTGCCCGGGGTATCAATAATTTATGTCGGCGCTTACCCAAGGCTCACAGACCTGCAATACCAGGGATATAAGTATATAAGGTATTAAGTTAAAAAATTGTTACGTAGTCGAAGCCTTTCAGGCTTCGTACCCGGTAATACGTTTTATCTTAAACGAGCCACTCTCAAAGCCAGTCCTTCGGCTGAAAGGACTCGACTACGAAGGCGCCGTAGTAGAACAACTGTCAAGCCAGTCTTACAGCCTTTAGGGATCGCTTAAAAAGTCAAAGCCAGTCTTGAAGTTTTTACGTTTCGCTTTAAAATCTAACTTTTACAGCATAGTCACACACCATAAACCGCAATGTCAAATAATAAAGAACCTGTTATCGGGTTTTTTTGTTGATATACATAGAATTAATAATTTCCGGTTTTTCATTTGAATTTTCATTTTTTATATATTAATTTAAGGAAATTCAGATAATCTCATCAAAAAACACTAACATAATGAGAATATTTTTTACAATATTACTATCAGCCCTCCTTCTCAGTCTATATCCAGCGCCCGCGGTTTCACAGGAATTTTTACGGAAGCCTGAATTATTTAACCTGGATATACTGAATTTTTATTCCACCGAAGGTACGCGCTCGCGCGTGGATGTGTATGTTGAAATTCCATTGAAGAACATGGAGTTTAAAAAGTCCAAAACCATCAAGAATACCTATATCTCAAAATTCGATCTGAATATTGATGTAAAAGATAAATCCGGTGATATTATATACAATAATGTTTCAAAAGAAGAGGTAAGCACTCAGCAAACAGGCCAGGAGTATCTTTCTCAGAATTCGCAGATATTGACCCGTAATTTGTTCCTGCCGCCCGGTGATTATGAAGTATTTGTTTCAGTATATGAGCCAAGCACCAAAAATAAGACTGAAAAAACGCGTGAGCTTAAAGTTGAGGATTATTCAACCCCGCCGCTGAGCATAAGTGATGTGATGATAGTTTCCAGGTTATCTTCAAATGACGGGAAAAAAATAATCACCCCTGATGTTGGCAGGAATGTTGCTGCGATTGATACATTTTACCTCTTTTATTACGTGTATAAAAATAACGATGATGAAAAGGTGGAATTGAATTGCAGAATACTTGACCCCGAAAAGAAGGAAGTTTACACAAAGACGGAAGTAATTGATGTATCAAACGGAATTTCATTCCAGAACCAGGTTTTTATGCCTGTACCGACCGCTGATTTTGGGTACGGCAAGTACACCATTGAAATAACCGCCGCAAGCAATAATTATAACTCAACCACAGACTCATGGTTCGAGAACCTGAGCCTTGACCTGCCGCTGCCAATGAAAGATATTGATGTTCTGGTGGAACAGCTGCAATACATTGCCAAAGGCGATGAAATGGATTATATCAGAAGAGCTAAAACGGATGTTGATAAACAAAAGCGGTTTTTGGATTTCTGGAAGAAAAAAGATCCGAGTCCAAACACCAAACGCAACGAAGTTATGCAGGAATATTACAGAAGGATAAATGCCGCCAATAAATTTTTCGGGAATGTTTACACAGCCGGCTGGCGAACTGATATGGGAATGGTGTATATTATATTTGGTGAGCCAAATAACATTGAACGCCACCCGTACGAAATGGATTCAAAACCATACGAGGTTTGGGAATATTACCAGGATAACAAACAATTCGTATTTGTGGATAATACGGGGTTTGGTGACTACAGGCTGGTTTCACCTATTTGGGATACATTCAGGTATGAAAATTACAGGTAACAAAAAGTATTTTTGTGTATAGCAAAAAAGCCGCATTCAATGCGGCTTTTTTATTTGTTAATTTTCAATTGATTTCACGCATTGGTATGTGACTGATTACTACCGCAGTATTGGCTAAGCGTCACAAAGAACATAATAAATTGGAAACCATGATTAAAAATTATACTTAAATTATAAAATATTTCTGATTTTTTAATGCAAACTATTCTTAACTATTGACAAAACAGAAATACTATACTATTTTTGTATAAATTACCTAAGCGCAATGAAAACATTGTAGAAAATGAGCCTTAAAGCCTTAAAATTTATTAGTGTTTTCCTACCTAATATTTATACATTAGGTGACAGCTATTATTACTGTCAAGGAACTATAAAAATAAATACCTTTGCAACTAATTATACTAACACAAAAGAGAAATTTAGAACAAAAAAAGAATTTTCTGTTTTTTTTTGTTTGGAAATACGTCTATACAAAAATTATAGCACAAATTTATTAAACTATTTAATAGCTTAGAATTATCATGGAGGTAAATTAAAATCAAAATCTAACTTACAAATCAAAATGAAAAATAAAAATTGTGAAACTTTTAGAAATTAGAATATGGATAAGTATAAAAAAAGAAGAGTTATAAACAGAATTTTTGTTTTTGGTATTTTTTCTATTTGTACACTTTGTAATATTGGATGCAATGATGAACAAAATGACAACAATGCTAATAACGTTAGACCAGCTTGTATTGAGGTTACTGAAAAGCTTCAAATTATTGAGTCTGACTATATGGCAACTGTAATTATTGGGCAAAATCAACATAGATCTTTTACCCTGGAAAGAGTGTATTGGGACGATTACTCTCAAAAGGCATTTAAAGAAAAATGTAATGTTAAACTAAATTACAAGACAAATTCAAATTCAGAACTCACCCATGTAGATAAGATAGAAACAGGTAACGGAAGTGAAGAGCAATTAATTCAAAATTTAACTGATTATCATAATGCTTGCTATAATAGTTTGGGGGGGTTCCATATTATAGCGATTGATGATCTTTCTAACCGATCTGCGTTACCAGATGCAGCCGGTCTTACACATAGAAATCCAAATTATTCATTTGTGCTTAGTGGGTATATTATTGACAATACCAGTCCGGAAACGGTTGAAGCCCTGAAAAGACTGGTTACGGCGCATGAAATTGGTCATCAGTTTGGAATCTCCAGAGACGAACATGGTGTTCATGGAGGGCTTGGGAATGAATGTTGCCTTATGCATTCTCCAGTACCCTACTATAATTGTAATATGACTTCTGTTTTCTTTTGTAATGATCACGCCTGCGCGCTCAATTAAAAAATTAAAAGGAAATCTATCATGAGCAAGATAAAAAAAACAAGTTGTATTTTGTTAATAGTTGTATTCATCTTTTCCATAAAATGGACATTTAACCCAAACAATCAACAAGTAAACTCTAGTAACCAAAATGAAAAAAAACAAAATGTTTGCCTTATAAAACTCGAAATCTCAATTGAAAAAACCTCCTTTCTAGAAGGCGAAAGCATATGGTTAACCGTCAAGTTTAAAAATATGGGTACAAAAAAAGATTCTTTGAAAAATTTGAATGAACACGAAATCTTAAGCTCAATAATTTTAAAGGATAATTCTGGGAAAGTGGCCAATTTTAAGGGACTTTCGACATACTTATTAAGAGATAGATATTATTTGCTTCAACCGAATGAAAGCGTAGAATTTAATTTAGAATTAACCTATAGCTATGGAACAGAGAAAGAAAAACTGCCAGAGAATAAAGTAGCATTTGCCAAACCGTATTTTTTCCCCCCAGGTAACTATAACGTAAAAATAGAAGTATCTGATGAAGATAGAAATTTAGAAATTTCTTCAAATGAAATTGTCTTTTCAGTTAAAGAGCCCGAAAATATAGATTTTGAAGCTTTAACGGAATTGAGAAAGATTTATGGAATGTATGATGTCACGGATAATGAAAAAGAACAAAAAATTCAGGCGTATAAAACATTTTTGGAAAAATATTCAAAAAGTAGATACTTTGAACAGACTTTTAATCAATGGGTAGTTACTAAAGGTCTTTCTGGTGTTGCGTATTCAATTGATATTGCAGATGATATTATGGAATTTTTAAATCAAAGTCCTAATTCAATGTATACCCACTCATTAATGTGGTATTTGGCAGATGTGACCACCAAATTTGCAGGAGGGAAAGGTAAAGCCATTGAATTACTTAAAACTTTAAAAAAAGATTATCCGAATACGAGAATTAATTCCGCCGCTTCCAAGATTCTTAAAAGCGATCGTTTTGGGGAGGAAGAGTAGATATGAAAATTATCATTGTTATACTAATATCTTTGTTAAGTGTACAATATACATTAACCCAACCTCGAACAAAATCAGAAGAATTCATAAGGCAAATTCTCGGAAGCAAATATTTCGATGATTATTTACAAAAGAATATTTTTGCATTGCAAAAAGCACCAAAAGTTAGTGTTCAAGAAATAGTAAATGCAAAAATTTCTGAATTAATGAATCTCGGGAAATTTTTTAAGTATGGAGAACAACTAAAAAATAATAATTATATAATTGAATTACTTGAAGATAGGGTTTGGCTAAAAATTGTAAAAAAAAGATTAGATGGTATTAATTATAAAGCTAATAAAGAACAGGAGATAGTTGATGTTTTAGAATTTAAAATAATTAGGATTGATGACTATATTGATTTAGAATTAATTTCACCTCAAAACTATCTCGATGAAACTGGTTTTACTAAAGAAGTTTCATCGAATTTTGGTGATGCTCCACCAGTTAACTTTATATGGACACCTAGTGTTGTTGTAGATAAAGAGATCCTAAATAATTTGTCACCATGGATAAGTGGTAAAATTATAAATAGAACGATTACACGTGATAAATTGAGAACAATGAATGGACAAAATTGTGATTTATATTCTGATGTAACCGCTGCTACAATAATACCCTATGGAAATGGAACAAGAGCAAAAATAATGACTGTAGATAAAGATTGGGATAGAATTATTTGGTGGGATAAAGATATTAGTGGGTTGGATTTTGGACCTATTACTTTGCAAGCACCTGAAAACCCAGGGCAATACTATAGTTTAAACATGCCTTCCGATATAGTTGTAGGTACATCGTATGTTATCTATAACGGTTTCAATCATAATGGAAATGTTGGAACCGATACATATTATCCCTTAATCATTACTGACAGAAATAACAATCGGATTGTAAGTGTAAACTATTGTGTCAAAATCAGATATTATAGCAATTATACATTTACCGAAAACGTTATTTTAGATAACACCTTTAGTGTTGTTAGAGGAAATATCTCACAGCCTTTTTCACTAGCGTTACATTCGGGCCAATCAACAAACTCTGGTAACGATGATGTGTTATGGTATACGGAAGGGATTAATATAGCTAACAAACCGTTGGTTGCAATTTCTGGAAGTAATGGAAGTGAACTACAAAGAATTAATAACGTAATCTACAATGGTCAGTCTTATAGTATTAATGCAGGTCGTTTATCAATATATCGTTCGCCTGATGGACAAAAAAATGTTATGGCATTTATTGATGAAACAAGAAACTGTTTGTTCTTCCTAAAACTGAACACTGATGGAGTATTTAGTACAAACCCACCCTCAGCATTTGCTGTTCAAGATTTCAATTATCAAAAACTTAAATCCGTTGTCTTATCGTCAACTCAAAATGGTATTGACGGTACAACTGTATGGGCAGTAAGTGATGGAGGTAATGGCGGCTGCGAAGGCGGGTCAAATTGTGGCTATATACATACGTTAAAACTACTATATGTGGGTAACAATCCTGTTTATGCAGATTATTTATCTTCTTACTGGATGGGTCTTAATTCGGAAAAATCATTTGTTAATCTAAGGAATTTACAAATACAAAATGGTTATATAGATATTTTTACGATGGAAGACTGGAATCACTCTTATGGTATAAGACGGTTTAAACCAGGTGTAGGTGTAATATCTGATAATGCTGGAAATTATTGTACTGAATCAAACGCGATGACAATAGGTGTCCGACTTTCCACACCATGTAAAATGAAAGTCATTGCAGAATATCATGCTAGCGGAGAACCATGGGTATACAAACCATATCTAATGAATGGATACGATCTTCCAAATGGTATTACCAACATGCCATCTGGAAATACTAGTTTTAATATTTCTGTATCATATAGCTCAATGGCCCCAGAAGCAGAAGTTAGGATTACGTTAGTTTTTGTTCCACAAGACGAAGATCCTAATACATCAAATAACAGAATAATTAAACAATACACGAGAACAGTTGCTGCCTGCAATTGGGGTGGAGGAGGCTGTCCGTATGTATACGTATTCGATGGAGATTCATTACGACAAGATAATAATATTTTACATAAATCAGAATTTACAGAATTTACAGGGCAAGATATTATTGACAAATACAAGCTGAATGTTTATCCAAAACTAAATACGATGGACCATACATATACTCTCGAACTTAGAGAAATGAATTATGATGTAAGTTATTTTGACCAAATTCAACTTAAGGCCATAGACCACCCTATTGGCACAGATATAACGGTTACTGAAAACAAAGATATTGTTCTCTTTTTTCCACATATAGTGGCCGATCCTTCTGCTGGTTTTCTAAACGACTCAAATATTACATGTCAACTATTTTATGATAGTACATGTGTGGATTTATTAGGGGATAGTTCCGATGGTTTAACTGTAGACTTTGATGAAAAAGATAGAAGTAGCTATAAAACGTTTCAAAGAATTAGAACTACCTTAAAGAGGGTTTTAAACATTATGTCGAAATCAAGTAAAAAAATAAACAATATTGGAAACGATTATCCTGTTGTTGAAGAGATACAAGATAGTATGGCTGTTATACTTGATCCTCGAAGAAGCAGAATAGGGATTCCAACACCTGTGAAAGATTGGGCAGGCCAAATAGTAGCCTACGATTTAGATAATGACTATAATACAGGAACTAAATTATTCTCCATGAGAGAAAATCGTTCGGTTGTAGCTATACCGGTGGGTTATAATGTTATTATTGATAGTATCTATACAGATTGGTATAGAGATTTTGAGTTATCATATTTTGTTACGACACCCATTTATTATGGTGGATATATTGAAAATGATTTACCTTTATATTATGCAATCCATTCAGAAGGTGGCGATATTACTGCATCACTCGTTGATTCCGATAATGATTACGCAGTGATGGACAACAAAGGAACGATAATGCTAAAATTCGAGCAATCTTCAAATGTACCAGCTGGTTACGTAAGAGATTATATTCTTATTACTAATGGAAGGTACGAAGTCATTGGTGACAATCTTATGTCTTTAGTAATAAACAAAAACTTACCAAAAGTATTTAAATTACATCAAAATTTCCCAAATCCGTTTAATCCGAAAGCAACAATAAAATTTGATTTGCCTAAAGATGTTCAGGTTTTACTTAAAGTATATGATATATTAGGAAGAGAAGTAGCAATTTTGCTCAATGAAAATAAGAAAGCAGGTTTTCATCAAGTTGAATTTAACGGTCAAAATTTCGCCTCGGGAGTTTACTTTTATCGAATAGAAGCAGGTAGTTTTGTCCAGAGCAAAAAAATGGTTCTTGTAAAATAAATATGCTAGTTGTTTAGAGAGACGTTTTTAACATAATCCAATTGGGATAGCTACAATAAGCTGTGGCTATCCCTATAACTTACAATTGAGAATCATTTTAATGGAGGGAATTCCATAATATTAGTTGATCATAGAATAATATCCGTTTTTCATCTAACAAATACAATGTAACTACTATTTATCCATTTTTTTGAATCAAAAAAGGGTAAATTATAAAGTATCTTCTGTAATCTAATATGAATATAAAAAGCATTTTTCAATTTTAAGTTTTATTCCAAAAATTTACCCGCCGTCCTTGGTCTTTCTATACTTCTACTGCTTTAGCAGTAGAAGTTTACCAACAAAAAAATGACTTAAGGGTACGTTATTTTGGTTCATAGACGTTGGTGAGAACCTTAGAAACAAGGCAGGCACAAACGACGGCGTTCTAAATTAAACTATCAATACCCATCTTTACTTTTAGCTTCTGCGGTAATACCATCTAACAAATTCTTGAGGGAATTCAGATCTTTGATCTTGTAGTCACCATCAATTGCAACGGTTTCTACTTTCTGAACAGTTCCGCTATTGTTCACTAAATTAATCACTGAACCATTTGCACCATCAATCTGAATCGTGTAATCTTTCTTAACTGTACGGAATTTTGTAATCCGGGCTATTTCGTTTTCCAGCGCGCCTTTGCCGGATTTCCTCATCTTTTCACCCTGGCTGTTGTAATGAGCCTGCAGTTCGGGACTCAGGTTATTCCATGCCCTTGTCATATCCCGTTTTTCAGACGCAACAATAAATGCCACCACAACACCGTCGGGTGTTTGGTGTATGTTTGTACATCCTCCAGAGCTGAACATAATATATAGTAAAACTATTAGAACGGCGCTAAATTTAATATTTTTCATTGTTTTCATTTTCGTTGTAATACATCATTTATTTCTGTAAATTTACAAATATATTTTATCATTTTTAGCAATAATATGAAAATTAAATTCCTGCTGGTACTGGGTTTCATGCTGATTTTATGTAACTTAACGTTTTCTCAGAATCCCGGTGATGTTGTTATAAACGAAATTATGTACGCGCCCACCCCAAGCACCAACGAGTGGTTTGAATTATACAATAATACGGCGGCTCCATTCAGCTTGGCAAACTGGAAATGGAAAGACGCGACTGCAACAATAAGGACTATCACTACACAGAGCATTGATCTGCCCGCAAACGGCTTCGCCGTTGTGTGCCAGGATTCAGCCGCATTCAGAACAGCATATCCCGGATTTACCGGCGTATTGCTTCAGTCAACCGGATGGAGCGCGCTGAATAATACAGGCGATAACCTGGTTGTATTCAATGCATCAAGTGTAACCGCGGATTCAATAACTTTCACTTCATCATGGGGCGGCAGCAGCGGAAGCAGGTCACTTGAAAGAATAAGCTCAACGGGTCCCACAAACCTGCAGACCAACTGGGGTACCTCGATCGCATCGGCGGGCGCAACTCCGAATCTGCGGAACAGTCTTTCACCACTCAGCAACGATCTTACACTGAATATAATTTCATTCAGCAACAATAATCCGTTAATAGGTACAAACCTGCAGATCAACGCGAATGTTAAAAACAGGGGATCTCTGCCTGCGGCCGTTTACAGTGTTTCTTTTTACGATGATTATAACAAAGACGGCAACCCAACACCTAATGAATTGATCAATACAGTGAATTCATCCTCGCCGCTTTTGGCGGGTGATTCCGCCGACTTCAATACCTCAAAGGTTATGGATTCCCTTGGTCTAAGGCAATTTATTGCCGTGGTGACTTATGCAGCTGACGAAGATACCTCAAATAATAAACGAACCGGGACAGTAACCGTGATTCCCGGCGGCGGCGGATTTGATTCACTGGTAATTAATGAAATTATGTATGCTCCAACTACAGGCACAGGTAAGGAGTGGTTTGAGCTATATAATAAATCTTCTAATTCCGTTAACCTTGCTAACTGGAAGTGGAAAGATGCTACAACTTCTCAGCATACCATAACAACACAGGCAATCAATATCCCTCCGGGTGGATTTGTTGTTATCTGTGAAGACTCCGCGGCAGTGAAGTTGTTTTATCCAAACAATCCGGGTGTTTACATTCAGTCAGTTGGATGGAGCGCGCTCAACAATACAGGAGATAACCTTGTATTGTTCAATTCAACCGGCACAATTATTGATAGCATAACATTCATATCTTCATGGGGCGGCAGCGCTAACAATAAGTCAATGGAAAGAATTTCATACATAGCTCCAACCAATCAGCAAAGCAATTGGGGTACGTGTGTTTCAAGTGTAGGGGCGACTCCAAACAAAGTGAACAGCCTGACCCCTAAACCTAACGATCTTGCGCTGAATAAAATTACTTTCAGCCGCACATTGCCATCACTCGGCGATACGCTTGGGATCATAGCGCAGGTAAAGAACAGGGGATTGAATTCAGCGCCTTCATACACTGTGGCATTTTATGATGATTACAATAAGGATAGTATTCCCACACCCAATGAACTAAAGGCAACGGTGAATTCAACCGGCGCGTTGAATGCAGGTGATTCGATTAACATCACATACTCACAGATTCTCGATAGCGCAGGTACACGGCAATACATTGCCGTTGTAAATTACGCCGCAGATGAAGATACCAGCAACAATAAATATGTTGCATCAATTGAAGTCGCGGGCGGCAGCACAGTGGGAAGGGTGATTATTAATGAGATTATGTACGATTTCCCTGCGGGTGAGTGTGAATGGGTGGAAATATTCAATAATTCTGATTCAGTTGTAAATTTAAAGAACTGGAAGGTTTCAGATAACAGCCTTACCCAAATAAACATTACAACCAACGATTATTTTCTTAATCCCCAAAGCTACGCTGTGATATCACAAAGCGGCGCAATATTTACAAATCATCCTTCTATAGATTCATCAAAGGTTATTATCAATTCATCTTTCCCCTCGTTGAACAATACGGGTGACGCGGTCATAATCTACAAAATAAACAGCTCTGTTTCCGATAGAGTTGACTACCTGCCGAATTGGGGCGGGGATAATTCATCGCTTGAGCGGATAAATATCAACGGTGTTTCCAATGATTCAAGCAACTGGGCAAGTTCAATTGCCTGTGAAAGATCAACACCAACAATTGAAAATTCAATTTCATCTGCGGTGCATTACCAGAGGAATGATCTTATTATAAATGAGATAATGGCGGCTCCGCTGACGGGTCAGCCTGAATATATCGAGCTTTATAATCCAACCGGCAATGAAATTAACCTTGTTGGCTGGCTGTATTCAGAAACAGGAGGTTCTAAGGGAATCACAGACACTTGCTCAGCAATAGTAAAGCCCGGAATGTATGCCGTAATTGCGGCTGATACCAATATCTACAACGCATTCCCTTATTTGCGGAATCCCGACAGCACACAGAAGGTATTTATAGCCGGTTCATTGGGATTGAACAATGAGAAAGACCTTGTCCAAATAGCCGATGTATTCAGAACTACAATTGACAGCGTGTATTATTCTGATAACTGGTATAACCCGAATTTACCGGGTTCAGGCAGGTCGCTTGAAAAGATAAATCCTGCATTAAACGGCAATGACGGAAAGAACTGGAGCAGTTGTACATTCCCCAACGGCGGCTCGCCCGGTCTGAAGAACAGTATATTTACAAATAGTAATAATACTGCAGGAGAAATTTCAGTATCACCAAATCCATTTTCACCTGATGGCGACGGGTATGAAGATTTCGCTATAATAAGTTACAAATTGAAGAATAATGTTTCACAGGTAAGGCTTAAGATATATGACGTAAAAGGCAGGCTTATAAAAACTATACTGAATAACCAGGCATCGGGACCGGAAGGACAGGTTGTATTCAATGGTAATGATGATGAAAACAGGAAACTGAGGCTTGGTATCTATATTATTTTCCTTGAAGCGTTAAATGATCAGAACGGTGTTGTGGAAACAATAAAATCAACACTCGTTGTTGGCGCAAAATTATAAAAGTTTAAAAAATTAATGGCAAAGAAGCAATCAGGCAGTAAAACCCAACAGGGTAAAATTGATCAATCAGGTAAAAAAGAGAAAAGCCCTGTACAGATAAACAAAATTGTAATGTATATTATCCTTGCGGTGATCTCATTTGCTGTATATTCCAATTCACTGCAAAATGAATTTGTGTTTGATGATGAATCTGTGGTACAGGGCGATCCTACTATTATGGAGCTTTCAAACATTCCCAAATTCTTTACGGGTGAAATGGGTTTCCATAAGGTCATAGGGGCTTATTACAGACCCGTTGTGTCATCATCATATGCAATTGATTATGCTATATGGGAATTCAACCCGGTAGGTTTTCATCTTACGAATATTCTTATGCACGTTATAAACGTGCTGCTGTTCTTTGCGCTGTTAAGACTGATGTTTGAGAGATCGGTTTCACCCTACAAAGATTATATCATACTGATTGCTTCGCTGATATTTGCTGTTCACCCCATACACACAGAAGTTGTTGCATGGGTAAGCGGCCGAACGGACGGGCTTGCATGTACATTCTTCTTTGCGGCATTTATTTATTACCTTAAATACAGTAAAGAGCCCTCAACCAAAAACCTGGTTTTGACGCTTGTTATGTACGCGCTATCGCTGTTTTCCAAGGAAATGGCAATTACATTGCCGGCTGTTATCATATTGTATGATATGATAATCAATAGAAATGATTTTAAAGAGCTGCTTAAGAAGAGATATGTTGTTTACGGTTCGTTAATTGTAGTTTCGGGATTGTTCATGCTGTTAAGGTGGTATGCACTGCGCTCAGCTGTCCCAAGGCCCACATATTTTTATTTTTACGATAGAGATTCATTAACGGCATTTCTTACTATGCTACAAACGTTACCGCTGTACTTCAGATTATCAATTGCCCCATACGGAATGCTGTATCACTACAGCGGTTATATGCCTGATATATCCACAATAGCTGACTTCCGGGTGTTGTTCCCGATATTTTTCATACTTGTTCTGGGCGGAGCGGCGGTTTACTTCATTAAAAAGGCGCCGTACGTATCGTATTCAATAATCATCTTTTTCGTAACACTTCTGCCTGTACTGAATATTGTACCAACTATGAATTTTATGGCAGACCGCTTTCTTTATATACCTTCAATGTTTGTAAGTATAATTGCGGCGGCAGTGTTGTTTAAATACTTCACGGCGAAAAATTATAACCTGGTGATGGGAGTTTCGGCGGCTGTGCTGCTGCTTTTTTCGTATATGACGTACTCCAGGAACGCAGAATGGAAAACAAATGATATCCTGTTTATGAGCGCAGAAGGCAGGCAGGGAACCGTGACGTATGTTAATATAGGGAACATTTACGCCAATAAAGGCAACTTTGAAGTCGCGGAAGTTTATTACCGCAAAGCAATTGATCTTCGCAAGGAAACCCTAATAGCGCATAACAATGTTGGTAAAGTTTTCATGGTTAAGGGTAATTATGACTCAGCATACTATTATATAGATAAGGCGTACCATCTTGATACGCTTTCGCCGGAACCGCAATTCACATTTGCTCAGATGTATCAGCGGAAAGATGATATCCCGAAGGCAATTGAATGGCTGGAAAAGCTGTGCGCGCATTCACCCAAGTATTACAACGCGTCCGATCTGCTGGCGGAATTAAAAGCTCTGCCGCCTGTTCAGCCAAACGGAGAAAAGCAGGTTTCGCCACCCGTGCTTAAAGATGAAAAGATGGAAAAGGTGAGAGTGCTTGAAGAATCATCGTACAAAAATTACTCCGCCAAGAACTATGATAAGGCTATTGATGAACTGAATCAGCTGATAAAGCTTCTGCCTGAAAAATCCGCGGGGTACTACAACAACCTTGGAATGTGTTACATGGATAAGGAAATGTATAAGGAGGCAATCGATAATTTCACTACAGCGGCAGCTATGGATAGTAAGTTTTCATCGGCGTATAATAATATCGGCACTTGTTATGAAAGGATGAATGATATTCCGAAAGCAAGGGAGAGCTATCAGAAGGCTTTGCAGATAGATCCAAACAATGAGCTTGCTAAACAGAATCTGGCTAAGTTGAAATAAATTTCAAAGTAACCCTTTTAAACGATTAATTTGTGGCGTATCAGATTGTTGCCCGCGGCCGGTACCGCGGGCTTTTTGTTTTATGATTGTTTCGGAGTATCCATGTCATTTATGGCGTATTTTAAAAAGTCAAACGAAGAAACACACCCCGTCAGCGCTGCCGCGCTGCCACCCCTCTCGAGAACTGCAGATGCAGTCAGGTGGGAATATGAAGGAAATCATGCACTATGAGTAGCCACGCCATCTATGGTTTGGAAGAAAGGCTCCTAAGAAAAACGGGCTTTAGCCCGCATTGGAATATAATTAAATGATCGTATAAGAAACACACCCGGTCAGCGCTGCCGCGCAGCCACCCCTCTCAAGAGGGGAATCATAACCTACTCCTTGGGACTGCAAGCATAGTTTCTAAGGGAGGGGGGCAGGGGGTGAGGTCATTATATCAAAGACCTGTCAGGAAAGGTCATTACAGCAAATTACTTGCCAGCTCGGCAAGTTCAGAGCGCTCGCCTTTGATCAGGTTCACATGCGCATAAAGATCCTGGCCTTTAAAATGCTCAATTAGATACGTCAAACCGTTGGACTGCGAATCAAGATATGGATGATCTATCTGGTAAACATCACCCGTAAAAACGATCTTAGCTCCTTCGCCGACTCTGGTTATAATAGTCTTTACTTCATGCGGCGTTAGATTCTGCGCTTCATCTACAATGAAAAATATGCGCTGCAGACTTCTGCCTCTTATATAACTTAACGGCTCAATAACAAGCTTCTGATCTTTCACCATCTGCGTTATGAGCTGGTGCTGCTTTTCGGTTTCGCTGTATTGATCCTGTATGACCTTCAGGTTATCCCATAACGGCTGCATGTACGGGGCGAGCTTTGATTCCACATCACCCGGCAGGTAACCAATATCTTTGTTGCTCAATGGAACAACGGGTCTTGCGATATATATCTGCCTGTAATTCTTCTTTACGTTCAGTGCAGATGCGAGCGCAAGCAGGGTTTTACCGGTACCGGCTTTGCCTGTGATCGTCACGAGCGGAAGGTTGTGGTTTGTCAACGCGTCAATTGCGAAGGTCTGTTCCGCATTCCTCGGTTTAATGCCGTAAACGGGATTCTTATCAACCTTACGCAGTATCTGGTTCTTATTATCAATTGCAGCAAGAACGGAGTGGCTTGCGTTACGAAGAACGAGGTACTTGTTGGGAACCTGTTCGGTCTTTGACTTTTTTAATGTAGTCTTTATCGGAACTTCAAACGGCGGCTGGTAAAGCTTTTCGATCAGTTCATGACTGAAATTTTCAATGGTCTCTTTGCCGCTGTACAGCTCTTCTACATTTGTAATTTTATCGGTGGTATAATCTTCCGCCTGAACGCCAACAGCTTTGGCTTTCATTCTTAAATTAACATCTTTGCTTACCAGTATCACGCTGTGCTCGGGTTTCTTTTTTTGTATTTCATAAGCTGCGCTGAGTATCCTGTGATCCGGGGTATCTTCTTTGAATATCTCCCGAATCTCATCGCTCAAACCTTTGCTTAGCGCGATTGAAACTTTCCCTTTGCCCTTACCAAGCGGCACGCCGCCGTTGAAGAGGGCGGAGCCTGTGAGGCTATCAAGCTTGCGCGCGAATTCACGGGCGTTCAGGTTAATTACCTGGCTGCCGCGTTTGAAATGATCAAGCTCTTCGATAACTGTAATTGGTATGGCAATATCATGCTCCTTAAACTGGTTAATGCAGGTTGAGTCATGTAAAATTACATTGGTATCTAAAACGAAAGTTTTCTTGGGTGATTTGGTGTTTTTCATCAGAATGTGGTTGGGAAGTTTTGCGGAAATATGTAAAATGTTAACAATGAGATATTTACCGGATCTCTTTTTTCAGCAGGGTAATATAGTATTGTATTTTGAGCGATATTCAAACTTATATCGCAAATATAATCAATATTTTAAAAATTATCTAATTTAATAAAAATATAAAAGTTGTAGTTCTAATACAAAATTAACAAATAGTTGTATCAGAACATTACTCTGATGAGTATTATTACGAAGATCAATACTGCGATCAATATTATTATTTTCTGCTCTCTGGGTGACATTGTGCTGCAAATATAATACCAATTTATTTCAGAAAATATTTACTTAAATTAACCAGTTTCCAGATCCCTGAAACAATATATCCCTTACATTTGTTTGTATTTAGGAATTAAGCAAAAATTAAAAAATGAGTATATTAGCAGCGATATTTTCAGTTTTTATGCTGATTGGCTGCGGCGAAAAGCCGGGCACAACAGCGGCAGTACAAGAGCAGCGGAATATTTCCAAAGAAACGGATTCAACAAACATTTGCGGAGAATTTAAACCGGTTATGAGTAAAGACGAGTTAAAAGAAAAGCTCACAGATGAGCAGTACAAAGTTACACAGGAAAAAGGGACTGAACGCCCTTTCAGCAATAAGTATTGGGATAACCATGATGAAGGCAAGTATGCCTGCATAGTATGCGGCCAGGAGCTCTTCAGCAGTGATACCAAATTTGAATCCGGCACCGGCTGGCCAAGTTTCTTTAAGCCCATTAAGGATGAAAGTGTTAAAGAAGAAACTGATAACACGCTGGGAATGAAAAGAACTGAAGTAATATGCTCAAACTGCGGCGCGCATTTGGGGCATGTATTCGATGACGGTCCCTCCCCAACAAGATTAAGGTACTGCATGAACTCCGCCGCGCTGGATTTTAAGAAGAAGGATGAATAGTGGTGTGGTTGAGTAGGTGAGTAGGTGAGTTGGTGAGTTGTTGTTGACAAAATAATGGTAGCACAGACATTCCTGTCTGTGCATTTTTATTAATGGTATTGTTTGTTGAATACTATTCCCTTTGCGAGGAGCTTTAGCGCAGTGCCCGCCAGTGGCGTGGAAGAAGCAATCTCATCAATAGAACGGATACTTTTCCAAACACATCAAATGTAATGATATTGGCGCTGACACACTCAGTGCATTCTATAACTACTTTCTTAACAAACTAACACGGTACGGAAATAACTCCGGCGATACTATACCTGATTTCACAGCTGGGTCATTCATCATGATTTCCCGGGCTTCATCTTCTGATTCAGTTTCTATTATAGTAATACCGAACTTGCCCGTAGTCTCGGGTCCCGCCAGGATCAATTTGCCGGCTTCAAGCAATTCCTGCAAATACAAAAAATGCGTACCCATAATATTGCCTTCCTCTTCGGTCATAGTTTCCGCGAAGTTTTCTTTGTGGGGCCTGATAAAATAGATATATTGCATATTAATATGTTAGTCCAGATTAATATACTACATTTGGCAGGGGCTTTTTGAGGTCAGAAGAAATCTACTTAAGGAATCCGACATACAGCCCGACGAGAATTGCTGTCAATATAAGTATCCCGAAAAGTATGTAAAACTGGTTTGAGCTTCTTATCTTGTTAGGCAGCATTTATTTTGTTTTTTTATTGTTCGCTTCATCCTGCGCAATTTTGATCTTTACTTCAAGCTCGTTTTTGTAATCAGGATTTAATTCAACAGCCTTCTGCCAGTCGCTTACAGCTTCGCTGTAGTTTTTCAAACGGAAATTGGCATACCCGCGGTTATAATAAATGTCATAGTTATCGGGCTCCTGCTCAATCGCTTTGTTATAATCAGCCAGCGCGTTTTTGTAATCTTTCAGCGAGTAATAACAATTCCCCCGGTAGAAGAATGACTCTGAAGTCTCGCTAGTTTGCAGCACAGTAGAAAAATCACTGATAGCCTTTTTATATTCTTTTAGCTTAAATCTTGCGTAACCGCGTTTGTAATATGCGGTGGCATCACTTGAGAATTTTTCCAGGTATTTGGAAAAATATACTTCAGCGTCATTATAATTTTTGCTCTCATTTGCCTGTGTGCCTATTTCGTAGTACTTAAAGGGATCAGAAACTTCAGTGTATTGGGTTTCGATTCCAATCATAGTGTAGATATCATTGACTGGAATAGCAAAATACAGCGCGCCTTCATGCTGTCCGCTTACGCTTAGTCCAATTAGTTCACCCTTTGAGTTGAGCACAGCTCCGCCTGAAGAGCCATCAGTTATGGGACACGTCATCTGAATAAGCTTAACATTATTCTCATCGGTCCTGAAGCCGCTGACTATCCCTTCGGATATGGAATTTTCGTAACCTTCGGGTGAGCCTACTGCGTATATTCTTTGACCTGTTCTTAAACTGCTGCTTGAACCGTAGGGTATGGGGGTTAATGTTCTGTCATCTGTCTTTAGGAAAAGTATATCTTTTACTTCATCATACTTATAGATTGAAACGTTCTTAATTTCTTTGTTGTAATGCTTTATCTCAATCCGGTTGGCATCTTTGCAAACGTGGTGGTTGGTGACTATGAGTCCATCGCTGTTAATAACCACACCAGAGCCCTGGAACATATTCCCCAAGTTATCGTAAGCCAGAACCACCACAACGGAATTATTGACCTTCTCGAAGATCTTATCGGGTGTCAGCTCTTCAGGTAAACCCTGCTGACCCTGCGTTCTTACGCACACCAGAATGAATAAAAGGGTGGATATTTTGAGATACTTAAGTAACATTAGCCTCCGTAACCGTTAGAGCAAATATAATGAAAATTGTTGATTTACAAACAATAAAATAAATTCAATATTTTAAATTGAGTAAAATTGTGTTATATTCGATACAACAAATTACATGAAAGCCTTAGTGTTAATATTACTTTTCGCCATTACATCACTCATATACAGTGAATCCGTTATAATTACAAAACCGCAATGCCGCGCAAAATGTTCTATTCCTGAAATGAAAATATCAGACTTAAACTAAAAATAAAACAATGAAAATCTTAAAATTGAGTTTCATCCCTGTTGTACTTCTGGTAGTGTTTGTGGCTTCCTGTTCAGATGATGTTATAAAAGGCGGAAGCGGGGGAACGCTTATGATCGACCCAACAATAACGATCACTGACCAATTTGGCAACATGCTAGGCGGTGATACAACTGACTGGTGCGGCAGTTCAAGTACTTTTTTCGCGTTTAATGCTGCATACCCTAATCCGGCAAATGATACCGTGAATTTCAGGTTCCAATTGCCTGAGCATGATACGATCAGTTTAATGTACCTGAAAACGAACGGAGATACTTCGGTTTTCGTAAGGGATCAAGTGCTGGCACCCGGTGTTTATTCAATGCAGTTTTCATCTTCTGCACATCTGATCTACAGCGGGGTATTCCGGTTCTTTATACGTTCAAAACGCTTTCCTTCCGGCGGTGATTACTGCAGGTATTACGGTGATGTTCAGTTCTATTAAGAATTATTAAGTAAACAGCTTGGTTTTAAGAGATTTGAAAATTAAATGTTCTGTTTTTGGTGTAATTTCGGGATATTTGTTTGCGAGCCTTAGTTAACTGTAATATAGTAAAGCACATTAATCCCTATCTTGACTATTTCTTAAAAAATCGCTAATTTTGTAGTTTCTAATAATAATGCCGCTCATCCAAAGTCAATGGCCACCACGCCAAAGGCAAATGAGTGCAGAAATTTATTTGGTAAATTAACACTAAGGTAGGAATATTACGTGCCAACAATTAATCAGCTCGTCCGCAAGGGAAGAAAAGTTTTAAAGTTCAAAAGCAAATCACCGGCTCTTGAATCATCACCTCAAAAAAGAGGAGTATGTACAAGAGTATATACAACAACACCAAAGAAACCTAATTCAGCTTTAAGAAAAGTTGCGAGGGTACGTTTAAGCAACGGTATGGAAGTAACAGCATACATCCCCGGTGAAGGTCATAACCTTCAGGAGCACTCAATTGTTCTTATCCGCGGCGGAAGAGTAAAAGATCTTCCGGGTGTTCGTTATCATATTGTAAGAGGCGCGGTAGATTCAAGCGGTGTTGCCGATAGAAAACAGGCGCGTTCAAAATACGGCGCCAAGAAAACCAAAGCCGGCGGCAAATAAATTTACGCTTCATTTCCAAACGAAATAAAAATTAATTCTATATATAAAACGATTTGAGAAAAAAAACAGCAAATAAAAGACGCAGAGGTACTGACAGAATTTATTCAGATGTACTTGTGAACAGGTTCATTAACTGTATAATGTATGACGGCCTGAAACAGAAGGCTGAAAGAGTTGTTTATGACGCGTTCGATATCATAAAAGAAAAACTTAACGCAGAGCCTGTTGAAATATTCAAGAAGGCTATTCACAATGTTGAGCCTTCACTTGAAGTTCGCTCAAGAAGAGTAGGCGGTTCAAACTACCAGGTTCCCACAGAAGTCAGACCTGAACGCAGAAAAGCGCTTGCTATAAAATGGATACTTACTTACGCAAGAGGCAAAGCCGGTAAATCAATGGCTGAAAAGCTGGCCGGTGAACTTATGTCTGCAGCGAACAACGAAGGCAGCGCTGTAAAAAAGAAAGAAGACGTTCACAGAATGGCTGAAGCCAACAAGGCTTTCGCGCATTTCAGATGGTAAATAAGCTCTTTAATAATATTGGGTCACCCGTTGTTATACCGATAGGTGATTGTTTTTAATGATACACAATAAAAGTAAAAAAATAATAGAAAGCATATAGTTTTAATGGCCAGAAAAGTAACACTAGAAAAGACAAGAAATATCGGTATCATGGCTCACATTGATGCCGGAAAGACCACGACTACAGAAAGGATCCTTTATTACACAGGACGTTTGCACAGGATGGGTGAGGTTCATGAAGGTGCGGCAACAATGGACTGGATGGACCAGGAAAAAGAGCGCGGTATAACAATTACCAGCGCGGCTACAACATGTTTCTGGAAAGATCACAGGATCAATATTATTGATACACCGGGACACGTAGATTTTACCGCTGAAGTTGAGCGTTCATTGAGAGTTCTTGATGGCGCTGTTGCGCTTTTCTGCGCAGTTGGCGGCGTTGAACCGCAGTCTGAAACCGTATGGAGACAGGCTGATAAATACGGCGTACCGAGGCTGGCTTTTGTAAATAAGATGGACAGAACAGGCGCTGATTTCTATCACGTGCTTGATATGATGAAAGAAAGGCTGAAAGCCAATGTTGTTCCCCTCCAGTTACCTATTGGTCAGGGCGAAATGTTCGTTGGACAGATCGATCTTATCAGGATGAAAGCTCTTATCTATAATGCCGATACTTTGGGGCAGACCTGGGAAGAACAGGAAATTCCTGCTTCGCTGGTAGAAAAAGCAAATGAGTATCGTCTTAAACTTCTTGAATCAGTCAGCGAAGTTGACGATACATTATTGAATAAGTTTTTAGACGGCCAGGAAATTACCGAAGCCGAGATCAAGAAAGTATTAAGAGAAGCTACTTTAAAGGTAAAGATCATACCGGTTCTTTGCGGTTCTTCGTTTAAGAATAAGGGTGTGCAGACTTTACTCGATTCAGTTATTGATTATATGCCTACACCAAAGGATATCGGTGAGGTATGGGGTCACCATGTTCACACAGATGACCACATTACAAGAAATGTATCCGATGACGAGAAATTTTCATCGCTTGCATTCAAAATTATGACCGATCCTTTTGTCGGTAAGCTTACGTTCTTCAGAGTGTATTCAGGTGTTCTGAAATCCGGTTCTTATACCTATAATCCTGTTTCAGGAAAGAAGGAAAGAGTTGGCAGGCTTCTGCAGATGCACGCTAATCACCGTGAGGATATTGAAGAAGTTTATGCGGGCGATATAGCCGCAGCTATTGGTTTGAAAAATACCAAGACCGGCGATACATTATGCGACGAAGGTGATCCTATCATTCTTGAAAGAATGACATTCCCTGAGCCGGTAATTTCTATTGCTATTGAGCCTAAAACCAAAGCTGACCAGGATAGACTTTCTGAGTCACTTGGGAAGCTTGCAGATGAAGATCCAACTCTCCGCATTTCAACGAACGATGATACAGGGCAGACAATTCTGGCCGGTATGGGTGAGCTTCACCTTGAAATCATTGTTGACCGTTTGAAACGCGAGTTCAAAGTAGAGGCAAATATTGGTAAACCGCAGGTTGCTTACAAAGAAACCATTACCAAGAAGGTTGAGCAGGAAGGCAAGTTCATAAGGCAGTCCGGCGGTAAGGGTCAGTTTGGTCATGTTTGGATCACAATTGAGCCCAATGAAAAAGGTAAAGGATTCATATTTGAAAATAAGATCGTTGGCGGTTCAATACCCAAAGAATTTATTAAGCCTGTTGAACAGGGAATTGAAGAAGCAATGAAGAACGGTGTTCTTGCGGGATATCCTGTTGAAGATGTTAAGGCTGTTCTGTTTGACGGTTCATTCCATGATGTTGACTCATCAGAAATGGCGTTTAAGATCGCAGGTTCTATGGCTTTTAAAGCGGGAGCTTTAAAAGCAGGTCCGGTAATACTTGAGCCTATTATGAAGGTTGAAGTTATTACGCCCGATGAATATATGGGTGATATAATGGGTGACTTAAGTTCACGCCGCGGTAAAATTGAAGGAATGACCCAGCGCGCTGACGCGCAGGTTATCCGCGCAATGGTTCCGCTTTCAGAGATGTTTGGTTACGCTACATCTATGCGTTCTATGACACAGGGCAGAGCGCTTTATAATATGGAAACTTCACATTATGAAGAAGTGCCTAAGTCAATTGCAGAGCAGATAATTGAGAAGTTCAAAGGTAAAGAAACAGTCGGCGCTTAATTTAGCAAAATTAAGTAAGGATTGTTGTATATAAAATAGTTTTCGTTCTTTAAATAGTTTTTAGGGTCAATCTTTAAGTAGATCA